>SAMEA3387500__coassemble_671_pt1 | contig 78783 bp, 64 predicted proteins | sample SAMEA3387500__metabat2_high_PE_001 | metagenome-assembled genome bin SAMEA3387500 (sample SAMEA3387500) | Felis catus | biome: Faeces | place: United Kingdom | collected 2012
ACCATACATCATCTCAAAAATATATAGCAGAAATTTAATTTATTCTATACTAGTTTGTAGAAAATATATATGAGGTACTGGTATATGAAAAAAATCATCAACTGGCAGATTGCAGGCTTTGCTTTTACTGCTCTTATAGGAACGGCTTTTCATTTTCTTTTTGATTTGACAAATGAAAGCATCGTAGCGGCATTTGTCTCCCCGGTGAATGAATCGATATGGGAACACATAAAACTATTGTTTTTTCCCATGCTTGTATATGCTCTCTTTGAATACAGTTTTTGGGGGAAGGAATACGCCCGATTTTGGTGCATAAAACTGAAAGGTATATTAACAGGTATGGCACTAATCCCCACACTATATTACACCTACACAGGTATCATAGGAGAGTCCCTGGATTGGTTTAATATTGTTATCTTTTTTGGAGTGGCAGGATTGGTGTATTTAGTAGAAACCAAAATGTTCCTGGGAAACAAAACGTGCAGAATTCCTTCGGAATATGCCTTTGTAATACTTTGTATTAGCGGCATTGTATTCTTTGTATTTACCTTTTATCCGCCAGAGATTCCGTTCTTTCAGGATCCTGTCAGCAAAACATATGGTTTTTAATTTTGTTATGAATTTTAGCGTGTTCTCCTTAATGTTAAGCGTTGTTACTGTACTCGTCAATTCTAATGAATGCATATGGCATCAATGTTCTTCGCGTTCAGCATCTTCTTTCGTGCGATGCACCGTACCATAAGGATGCTGAGGCGGAGCGTAGAGCGAATAGAGTTTTAACGGACAAACTCCTATATTGACGATATTGTGCCACGTACCTGCGGGGATAAGAATTGCAAAATTTTCGTCCACGCACGCCTGTTCTTGCAAATGATTTCGGCAACTACCCATATAAACTTTGGCTTTGCCACTCTCCACTCGAATGAATTGGTCTACGTCGGGGTGTATTTCTACACCGATGTCACCACATGCGGGTATGCACATCAAAGTCAACTGCATATCCTGCCCCGTCCAAAGTGTCGTGCGGAAGTTATGATTTATATTGGTTGCGTGTCTGATATTAAAAACAAACGGTTCAGAGCCGTAGTCACGGATCTTGGGATGCTCACCCAGATTGCAATTTCGCATAACGATACCTCTTGCTATAGTGTCAGTATTAGTATATGTGTCTTTCGATCGTTTGGATACAATGTCAGCTGTCATCTTCCATACGATACACACCGAGGAAGATATCCTTCACAGCGTATAATGATGCAAGGCTGTAATTGGCAAAAGAAGCATTATATTTGTAGGAATGGAAAAACGCTGTCATTTACACATGTCCGTCATTCAAAGTCAATCCTACCATCAACAGAGATGTTGATGACCTGCCAGGGAATGAATTTTCCACTGGCTTGCAAAGCTTTTTTAGCCGCCAGTTTAAGTCCGCCGCAACAAGGCACTTCCATTCGTACAATGGTCATGCTTTGGATGTCGTTGTTTTGAATAATTTGTGTCAACTTTTCGCTGTAGTCCACACTGTCCAGCTTGGGGCAGCCGATCAGCGTAATCTTCCCGCGCATAAAATCCTCGTGCATTCTGGCGTAGGCGTATGCGCTGCAATCAGCCGCGATCAACAACTTAGCCCCGTTAAAGTAAGGGGCGTTGACCGGAACCAGCTTGATTTGGCAGGGCCACTGTCCCAGCTGTGAAGCGGTCTGTGCCTGAGTGGGAGATGCTGATTCCTGCATATGTTGAAGGCGCTGCATCCGGCTGCCAGGACATCCCTCATGAACGTCAGCAGAAGTACGGCTCTGTTCTTTCTTTTTTCTCATATTTTCCTGCACAGCCTTTTCGTCATAGGCGGCGGCTTCCCGTTCCACAAAGGAAATCGCGCCGGTCGGGCAGGTGGGTAGGCAGTCGCCCAGACCATCACAATAGTCATCTCGCAGAAGTCTTGCTTTTCCATTCACCATGCCGATTGCACCTTCATGACATGCTTCAGCACAAGCACCACAGCCGTTACATTTTTGTTCATCTATCTGAATAATTTTACGAATCATTCTAAATCCATCCTTTCTCTTGTATTTCCAATGTTATTATAATATAATTAAAAATCAAAGTATGTTGTTATAACAACAGAAGGGAGAAAATGTGAATTTATCTAATACACAACTATTCCGCGGATTAGAAGCAGCTGAAATTACAAACCTTTTGAATTGTCTTAACGCTACAGAGCACAGCTACAAAAAAGGTGAAGTGATCCTTTCAGAAGGAAGTATCACGGAAAATATAGGAATTGTGCTCTCTGGCATGGTGATGATATCGTGCAATGATATTTGGGGAAATAGCAGTGTTTTGGGAAATGTTGCCCCTGGTTCTGTATTTGGCGAAGTATATGCCTGTATTCCAGGTCAACCAATGTTGGTTACAGTGTCTGCTGCAGAAGATACCTCTGCATTATTTATAAATGTAGGGCGTGTTCTGACTACCTGCTCCAAATCCTGTATCTTTCACACAAAACTTGTACAGAATTTGTTGACTGTTTGTGCGCACAAAAGTCTTCAACTTTCCCAAAGGATTCAACATACCAGTTCTAAATCTATACGTGGGCGATTAATGTCTTATTTTTCAGAATGTGCGAAACAATTTGGAGGTAATTCTTTTCTCATTCCATATAACCGCCAACAGTTGGCAGATTATCTGAATGTTGACCGCAGTACCATGTGCAACGAGCTTTCTAAAATGCAAAAAGATGGACTCATTGAGTATAATAAGAATCAGTTTTTATTAAAAGATTGATTAATACTTTGAATTGATACAATAGGTGCTTAGTATGTTTGGTTATCCAAAGAAGTTTGGATTTTCTGACAACATTTTTCCATAAATTGATGTAACCTCTTGAAACCTTGTATTTGCTGGTGCTTTGAAAGATTTTGAAAAACAGTAAAGTGACGTAATATATCATAAAATGGTGTGGTTTGATACGAAAATGGTGTAGTAAATCGGAAAGAATTATTAAATTAGTGTGTTGTATGGAGAGATTATAATCCCATCTTTGACAGTTAGAAAAAGAAAAAATCGCTGCATCCCTCATGTTTACTGGGTTATAGCGATTTTTGCCGTTGTTGCGGACTATAGTATTTTATTCTTTCCCTTTACTTTTTTTCTGAATATTTCTCATCTTACTTTTGGTTATGAACTGATAATCTGTTCAGAAACCACAGACGTCATGAAGATTATCCGTAATTCTTTTTCGTTTGTATAAAGGAATAAATCCCTGTTCCTGTATTCCGGAGAAATTCATTTCTTTTAGAACATCTAATAATTCTTCACATGTATATTTCGCATCCAGTTTTTTCTCAAGGAAGCGGTATATGGTCAATGCAAGAAAACAGATTAGAAAATGTGCTTTGATCCGGTTTTCATCCTGTAAATAGACAGAACTTGCAGAAAAATCTGTTTTCATACTCCGGAAACATTCTTCTATGGGACATTCAGATGCACAGATCACCATGAATGTCTATAATGAACCTGCCGGAAACTGTGACTGCTGTGGTATAAACCATAAGTCGTTGTCGTAAAATGTGGTCAAATCAAGAAAATTGAGCGCGAAAGCAAGTGAAAAACCCCTGTGAAGCCCGTAAAATCAAGCTTTTTCAGGGGTTCTCCAAAAAATTATTTAAAAAATTAGCACTCACCTCTTGACATGGCTAGTAGCTGGTGATATTGTTATAACGTAGATAGAACAAGCGAGCAATATTCAGAGATACTCTGAATACAGAATAACCAAAACGGAGGGATTTTATGAACATTACAAAATTTACACAGAAATCACTTCAGGCTGTTCAGAACTTAGAGAAGACTGCATATGAATTCGGCAATCAGGAAGTCGAGCAGGAGCATTTGCTATATAACCTTTTACATCAGGAGGACAGCCTGATTTTGAAACTCGTTGAAAAAATGGAAATTCAGAAGGAACACTTCATGGACCGCATAGAACAGGCATTAAACGCCAGGACAAAGGTGTCCGGTGGGCAGCCTTACATTGGTCAGTATCTGAACAAAGCCCTGGTCAGCGCAGAGGACGAGGCTGCAAATATGGGAGATGAATATGTTTCCGTAGAGCATCTGTTTTTGGCTCTTCTGAACAATCCAAGCCCCACGATGAAGAAAATCTGGCAGGAATACGGAATTACAAAAGAACGATTTTTACAGGCATTGAGCACAGTAAGGGGAAATCAGAGAGTTACCACAGACAATCCGGAGGTTACTTATGATACTTTAAACAAATATGGTCAGGATTTAGTGGAAAAAGCAAGAGAACAGAAGTTGGATCCGGTTATTGGCAGGGACAGTGAAATTCGGAATGTGATTCGGATTTTGTCCAGAAAGACAAAGAACAATCCCGTGCTTATCGGAGAACCGGGCGTTGGTAAAACAGCGGCAGTAGAAGGCCTTGCTCAGAGGATTGTACAGGGTGATGTACCTGACGGCTTAAAGGACAAGAAAATTTTTGCCCTGGATATGGGCGCTCTGGTAGCCGGAGCTAAATACAGAGGTGAATTTGAGGAACGTTTAAAAGCTGTTCTGGAAGAGGTCAGAAAGAGCGAAGGCCAGATTATTCTCTTTATTGATGAGCTGCATCTGATTGTAGGCGCAGGGAAGACAGACGGTGCCATGGACGCAGGAAATATGTTAAAGCCTATGCTGGCAAGAGGCGAATTGCACTGTATCGGCGCTACTACTCTGGACGAATACCGCAAATATATCGAGAAAGATGCGGCTTTGGAACGTCGTTTCCAGCCGGTTCTGGTCGATGAGCCGACGGTGGAGGATACCATTTCCATTCTTCGTGGCTTAAAGGAGAGATATGAGGTCTTTCATGGCGTAAAGATTACAGACAGCGCTCTGGTAGCTGCCGCAACCTTATCAGACCGCTATATCAGCGACCGTTTCCTGCCGGATAAAGCCATTGATTTGGTTGACGAGGCATGCGCGCTGATTAAGACAGAGCTGGATTCCATGCCTACAGAGCTGGACGAAATGCGCAGAAAAATCATGCAGATGGAAATTGAAGAGGCTGCGCTGAAAAAAGAAAACGACCGTTTAAGCCAGGATCGTCTGGTGGATTTGCAGAAAGAAATGGCTGAGCTTCGGGATGCATTCAATACTCAGAAGGCGCAGTGGGATAACGAGAAGTCTACGGTAGAGCGTCTGCAGAAATTAAGAGAGCAGATTGAGGAGATGAACAATCAAATCCAGAAAGCTCAGAGAAACTATGATTTAGACGAGGCTGCAAGGCTGCAGTACGGAGAGCTTCCAAAGCTGCAGAACCAGCTGGCAGCAGAAGAGGAGCGGGTAAAAAATCAGGATTTATCTCTGGTTCACGAAAGCGTTACAGACGAAGAAATTGCCAGAATTATTTCCCGTTGGACAGGAATTCCGGTGGCAAAGCTGACAGAAGGAGAAAGAAGTAAAATTCTGCATTTGGAAGATGAGCTGCACAAACGGGTGATTGGACAGGACGAGGGTGTTACCAAGGTAACGGACGCCATTATCCGTTCTAAAGCGGGAATCAAAGATCCTACAAAACCTATTGGTTCTTTCCTGTTTCTGGGACCAACCGGAGTTGGTAAGACAGAGCTTGCCAAGACTCTGGCAGCAACGCTGTTTGATGATGAACAGAACATGGTTCGTATTGATATGAGCGAGTATATGGAGAAATATTCTGTATCCAGACTCATCGGGGCGCCTCCAGGATATGTGGGATATGAGGAAGGCGGACAGCTTACGGAGGCAGTGAGAAGAAAGCCGTATTCGGTTGTGCTTTTTGATGAAATTGAGAAGGCGCACCCAGATGTGTTTAATGTGCTTCTCCAGGTGCTGGACGATGGCAGGATTACAGATTCTCAGGGCAGAACCGTAGACTTTAAAAACACAATTCTTATTATGACCTCCAATATCGGTTCTCCGTATCTTCTGGAAGGAATTGAAGAGAACGGCGAGATTAAGCAGGAGGCAAGAGAAGCGGTTGAGCGGGACTTAAGAGGGCATTTCCGTCCTGAATTTTTAAACCGTTTGGATGAAATCATTATGTTTAAGCCTCTTACAAAGGACAATATCGGTGGTATTGTAGACTTGCTTATGGCAGATTTGAACAGAAGATTAAAAGACCAGGAGTTATCTATGGAATTGACAAAAGCTGCAAAAGATTATATTATTGAGGGCGGATATGACCCTGTGTACGGTGCCCGTCCACTGAAGAGATATGTGCAGAAATATGTGGAAACACTGACTGCGAAGCTGATTCTTTCCGGGGATATCAGTACAGACAGCAGGATTGTCATTGATGTGGAAAACGGAGAGCTGACTGCTCACGCAGAAAAGGGACAGCTTTCCTGACAGGAGGCAGCTATGATACCAAAAGACCCAGTGATGCTTTTAAGCTATGTCAATACACAACTTCGTGATTTTTACCCATCCTTTGCAGCATTTTGCGAAGATAAAAGTTTAAGTGCAGAGGAAATTACGGCAAAGCTGGCAGGGATTGATTACGAATATGATACAGGCAGAAATCAGTTTATTTAAGGAAACAGAGAGTTTTCCCATTGCGGATATATGGGGAGGCTCTCTTTTTTTGTGCTTCCTTTTCTATACGTGTGGCAGTATGATAGAAGGAGGACTGGGAAAGGAGAGGACAGAAGATTATGAAAAAGATAGTGGTAATAGAGGACGATAAGACGCTGCGCCGAGCCTTGGCGGGGCTTTTAGAAGAAAATGGATATCAGGTGTTTTGTGTGGAGGATTTTCTCCATGCAGAAGAGGGGATAAAGGAAGCAGAGCCGGATTTGGTTCTTTTGGACATTATTCTTCCGGGAACTAACGGACAGGAAATTTTGCGGAATCTGCGGAAGACATCAGATCTTCCGGTCATTATGTTGACCAGCAAGACAGGAGAAACCGATGAAATTTTGTCCATGAGCTACGGGGCAGATGATTATATGACAAAGCCCTATAATCCGGCTCTTCTGCTTTTGAAAATAGAAGCGCTTTTCAGGCGTATACAGCCGCAGAGAGAAAAGGAAGAACTGGAATACGCAGGCATGCGGCTGAATCTGCTGCGAAGCACTCTGGCATATGAAGAAAGAGCGGTTATACTTTCTAAAAATGAAATGTCTGTTCTTCATTATCTGATGAAGCATCAGGGAAATATTGTGTCCAGAGATGAACTGATGGACTATTTATGGGACTGCAATGCTTTTGTGGACGATAATACTCTGACGGTAAATATCAACCGACTCAGAAAACGTATGGAGGAGGTAGGAATTTCTGGCAGGATAGAAACCAGGAGAGGGCAGGGATATATACTGATATGAATTTCAAAAATTATATAAAGGATCATTGGTTTGTTCTGGGAATACAACTGGGAACCATGGCAGTTTTACAAGGCGTGTGTCTTTTGTTTTGCACCCCCTTTGCCCTTCAGGTCTTCCTTTTTTGGGCACAGTGTCTGTCAGGGGCAGGTATTTTGTTCTGTGATTACAAAAGAAAACAGAGGTTTTATACGCAGATGAAGAATCAGCAAAAAAATCTGAAGGAAAAATATCTGCTTATGGAAATGCTGGAAGAGCCGGAATTTCTGGAAGGACAGATTTTCTGTCAGACCATGAGAGAAATGCAGAAATCCATGAACGATGAGATTTTCGGACAGATACGCAGAAATAATGCATTTAAGCGATATGTGGAAACCTGGGTGCATGAGGTAAAGCTCCCTATTTCCAGCATCAGGCTGATGTTGCATGAGTACAGAGGCGAATCTGGCAGAGCTTTAAAGGAACAGATAAGCCGTATTGAAAGTCATGTGGAGCAGGTGCTTTATTATCTACGCAGTGAGGTTCCGGAAAAGGATTACCTTATACAGAAATATTCCCTGAAAGAATTGACAGACAGAACCATTGCAGAACACAAGGACAGTCTGATTTTAAACCATATAAAGGTCATACAGAACACACAGGAGGCAGTTGTATGTACGGACGGGAAGTGGCTGCAGTTTATGCTGGGACAGATTTTAAGTAATGCGGTGAAATACAAAAAGGAGAAAGAGGCCTGCATAGAGTTTTGGAGCGAACAGGGAGAACATTGGGTAAAGCTGCATGTCCGGGATAACGGGCTGGGAATCCCAAGGCAGGATTTGCCCAAGGTGTTTGAAAAATCTTTTACCGGAGAGAACGGAAGAAAGGGACAGGCATCTACAGGAATGGGACTGTATCTTTGTAAAACTCTTTGTGAAAGGCTGGGACACAGTTTGGAACTTGAGTCCGAGGAGGGGGTATACACAGAGCTTATTTTGACCTTTATGGAAAATTCTTTTATAGAGCTTTTGTAATCTTACACAGATGTAAGATTTTGTAATACAAAGCCATGGATTTCTTTCCCCTTTCTTCCTATAATAGGGGCATGAAACAGGAAAGGAACAAAAAACATGGAACATTTATTAGAGATTCAAAATCTTATTAAATATTATGGAAGTAAATCCAGTCTGACGAAAGCGGTCAATGACATTAGCTTTACCATGGAAAAAGGGGAATTTACAGCAATTATGGGCGCCAGCGGTTCAGGTAAAACGACGCTTTTAAACTGCATTTCCACCATTGACCGGGTGACCGGAGGACACATTTTTATAAATCAGGAGGAAGTCACCAAATTAAAAGGAAATAAGCTGATGAAATTTCGCTGCAGACAGTTGGGGTTTGTGTTTCAGGATTTTCATCTTCTGGATACACTGACTGCCTTTGACAATATTGCGCTGGCGCTGCAGATTCAAAATGAGAAGCCGGAGATAGTTGAGAAAAAGGTGAAGGAAATGGGGGAAAAGCTGAATATTACAGATGTTTTTCAAAAATATCCCTATGAAATGTCCGGGGGACAAAAGCAACGTTGCGCCTGTGCAAGAGCCATGGTGACAGAGCCTGCCCTGATTCTGGCAGATGAACCCACCGGGGCTTTGGATTCCCAGAGTGCAGGCATGCTTCTCGGAAGCCTGCAGTACATGAACACGGATTTAGACGCTACGATTTTAATGGTGACTCACGATGCCTTTTCCGCCAGCTATACCCAAAGGGTGTTGTTCATGAAGGACGGAAAGCTGTTTCATGAGCTGAGAAGGGGGAAGGACAGCAGGAAGGAATTTTTTGACCGGATTATCCATGTGATTTCTCTTTTGGGAGGTGATTTAAACCATGTTGTTTAAGCTGTCCCTGAAAAATTTCAAAAAGAGTATACGGGATTATTCGATTTACTTTTTTACCCTGATTCTGGGAATCGCAGTATTTTATATTTTTAATGCCATTGAAACCCAGACTGTGATGATGGAAGTCACCAGGACAAAGGCAAATATTATTGAAATGATGAACACGATTTTGGAAGGCGTCAGCCTGCTGATTTCTTTTATTTTGGGCTATCTGATTGTCTATGCTAGCGGCTTTATGCTAAAGAGGCGAAAAGAGGAATTTGGCATTTATCTGATACTGGGAATGAAAAAACGCCAGGTGGCAGGCATGCTCTGTCTGGAAACCGTGTTTATGGGAATGATTTCTCTTGCGGCAGGACTGGTAGTAGGAATGGGGCTTTCGCAGTTTGTATCCCTTTTGGCTTCTTATCTTTTTGAAGCGGATATGTCCAAATTTCGCTTCGTAGTTTCCGGAAAGGCAGTGGGAAAATCTATTTTGTATTTTCTGGTAATTTATCTTGTAGTCATGGTTTTTCAGACCCTTATCATAAGCCGGGCAAGGCTGATTCATTTTCTTTCTGCAAAGCAAAGGAAGGAACGGAATCTTCTGAAAAATCCGGCGCTTTGTGTGATTCTGTTTCTCGTTGCCTGGGTAATTTTAGGACTGGCATATTATAATGTGACGGCAAACAGCGGAAATCTGGAAACAGAGGCTGATGTTATGATGCAGATTTTGCTGGGGTGCGTCGGAACCTTTCTGGTCTTTTGGTCTGCAGCCGGATTTTTTGCAGCAGTTTTGAAAAAAATGCCCGGAATTTACAGAAAGGGATTAAATTCCTTTACCGTGGGAGAGATTTCCAACAAAATAAATTCCACAGTAGTTTCAGAAACCGTGATTTGTCTGCTGATTTTTCTTACGATTTGTATTTTATCAACCGTCTTTACAAGAAAAGAGTATAAGGAAAAGGAAGCAAGGGAACTGGCGCCTGTTTCTGTGTCCATGTCAAAGGAAATGACAGATGAACAGACCATAGGAGAGATTGTGAAAGAGGAAAAGGCGCTGGAAGGAAATGTAAAGAAGCAGGCAGAGATTTTCAGTTATAGAAGTCCGGAAATTACACGAAAAATTCTGTGGGGAGATTACTATGAGCAGATTAAAAAAAGCTACGGAGCTTATTATGCCAAGCAGTTTGGGGAAGAGCAGATAGAAATCATTCCTATTAGTGATTACAATAAAATGGCGGCGCTTTATCATCTGCCTGCCTATGAACTGGAGGAAGACGAATACATCACTCTCACCAATACGGCAGAAGACCAGGAAAATCTGTATGATAAAGGATTACAGTATAATCAGACACTAGAACTGAAAGGGAAAACGTATCATGCAAAGTATGACCAGGTAAAGCGTGGTTTTATGGTGATGAATTATGACAGAACCAATGAAGTGTTTCTGCTTATGCCGGACAGCGTGGAGATTACAGAAGCCCAAAGGGCGAAAAACTACTTTGCAGCTTCTTATAAAAAGGACAGCAGGGAATTTCGAGAGGAAATGGATTTGCATTTAGCCAAACGTATGAACCCTCAAAGAAGTACACACGCCCAGATTTTTGTTTCTACCCAATCTCAGATTTTTGATGATGCCATTGGAAGCAGCGCCATGTTTATTTTCCTGGGATTGTATCTGGGAATCAGCTTTTTGATTTCAGGAGCAGCGATTCTGGCGCTGAAAATGCTCTCAGACGCAGCAGACAGCAGAGAGAAATATGATACTCTACAGAAGCTGGGGTGTGAAAATGGGAAAATCCGAAAAGCCCTGCAAAAGCAAAACGGTATGTTCTTTGCTTTTCCGCTGGCAGTTGCAGGGATTCATTCTGTTTTCGGGATTCAGGTGTGTAAAGAAATGATTTCCATTTATGACACAGGAAGCATTTTACCGGGAATTAGTATTGCCGCAGTGTTGGTGCTGGTGATTTACGGAGGTTATTTTCTGGTGGCACAAACCTGCAGTGAGAGAATTGTGGAAGGAAAGTCATAAGAATAGCATTTTGGAGAAAAATTGCAAGGGGAATCTCTGAAGACCTCTTGACAAACCCTGTAAATTCCAATAGAATTTAACACAGCAGAAGGTTTTCCGGCGATTGTCCGGAAAACCCCTGTCCTGAAATGAAAAAAAGAAGAAACAGGCGAAGAAGAGGATTAGTATGTACATGGAACTCCAAAGAGAGAAGACTGTCCGGTGAAAGGTCTTTGTGGGAAGGATACAGAACCTGCCTCGGAGCTGTCTGCGAAAGCAGAACGCGGGCTTTGGCGTTAAAAAAGCAAAGGAAGTGAGCAGTCCGGATTTTTTGATATAGAAAGACATAGGACGGCTAATAAGGGTGGTACCGCCGAAACGAAGACATATCGGTCCCTGAGGACAGGGCTGAGAGTGTCTTTTTTTGTTTTTTACAATGATTATGAAAAAGGAGAAAAATTATGGCAAACAACAAAAAGCTGGTAGAGGCCATTACCTCTATGGAAGAAGATTTTGCACAATGGTACACAGATGTAGTAAAAAAAGCGGATTTGATTGATTATACCAGTGTAAAGGGCTGTATGGTGATTAAGCCTGCAGGTTATGCAATCTGGGAGAATATTCAGCATGAACTGGACAGAAGATTTAAGGAAACAGGGGTGGAGAATGTATATCTGCCAATGTTTATTCCGGAAAGTCTGCTTCAGAAGGAAAAAGACCATGTAGAAGGTTTTGCACCAGAGGTTGCATGGGTGACACACGGCGGTCTGGAACCTTTACAGGAAAGACTTTGTGTGCGTCCTACCTCTGAAACTCTGTTCTGCGATTTTTATGCAAAGGATATCCAGTCCCATAGAGATTTACCGAAGGTATATAACCAGTGGTGTTCAGTTGTGCGTTGGGAAAAGACCACAAGACCCTTCCTTCGCTCCAGAGAATTTTTGTGGCAGGAGGGACACACCGCACATGCAACCGCAGAAGAAGCGGAAGAGAGAACCATACAGATGCTGAATCTCTATGCGGATTTCTGTGAAGAAGTGCTGGCGATTCCAGTTATCAAAGGAAAGAAAACAGACAAGGAGAAATTTGCAGGCGCAGAGGCAACTTATACCATTGAATCCCTGATGCATGACGGAAAGGCGCTGCAGTCCGGTACCAGCCATAACTTTGGCGATGGCTTTGCAAAGGCTTTCGGTATTCAGTACACAGACAAAGAAAATAAACTGCAGTATGTACACCAGACTTCCTGGGGTATGACAACCCGTATGATTGGAGCAATCATCATGGTACACGGAGATAACAGCGGTCTGGTTCTGCCTCCGAGAATTGCACCGGTACAGGCAGTGATTATTCCGATTCAGCAGAGAAAAGAAGGCGTACTGGAAAATGCAGAAAAGCTGCAGGCACAGTTAAAGGCAGCAGGTATTCGCGTGAAGACAGACATGACAGACAAGAGTCCGGGATTCAAGTTTGCAGAGCAGGAAATGAGAGGTATTCCGGTTCGTATTGAGTGCGGTCCAAAGGATATGGAAGCCAATCAGGCAGTTGTGGTAAGAAGAGATACCAGAGAAAAGATTATGGTTTCTCTTGATAATCTGGCAGAAAGCGTACAGCAGATTCTGGATACCATGCAGAAGGATATGTTAGAAAGAGCCAGAGCACACAGAGAAGCCCATACCTATGAGGCAACAGACTATGAAACTTTTAAAAAGACCGTGGAAGAAAAGCCTGGTTTTGTAAAGGCTATGTGGTGCGGCTGCAGAGAATGTGAGGACAAGATTAAAGAAGACGTACAGGCAACCTCCAGATGTATTCCTTTTGAGCAGGAAAACCTGTCTGACAAATGTGTTGTCTGCGGAAAACCTGCGAAAAAAATGGTTTACTGGGGGCGCGCATATTAATTATGAAGATTGAAGTTCCGGAAAAGGTACAGATGATTATCAGGGCTTTGCAGGAACACGGATATGATGCTTATGCGGTAGGGGGCTGTGTTCGTGACAGCCTCCTTCGTCGTTCTCCCGCGGATTGGGATATTACAACCTCTGCAAGGCCCATGGAGGTAAAATCGATTTTCAGGAGAACCGTAGACACAGGACTGCAGCACGGAACCGTGACCGTGCTTGTGGAAAAAGAGGGTTTTGAGGTTACTACTTACCGGATTGACGGGGAGTATGAGGACAGTCGTCATCCCAAAGAAGTGATTTTTACCGGGAATCTGGAAGAGGATTTAAAACGCAGGGATTTTACCATAAATGCCATGGCTTATAATGATAAAACAGGGCTGGTAGATGTCTTTGGCGGGATCCGGGATTTGGAAGGGAAAATTGTCCGATGTGTGGGCAATCCGGAGGAACGGTTTACAGAAGATGCCCTGCGGATTTTAAGAGCCGTGCGTTTTTCCGCCCAGCTTGGCTTTTCCATAGAGGGGGACACCGCCCATTGGGCAAAGAAGCTGGCACCTACCCTTCGCAGAATCAGTGCAGAGCGAATCCAGACAGAACTTGTCAAGCTTTTGGTATCCGCCCACCCGGAATGCTTAAGGACAGCCTGGGAACTGGGGATTACCCAAATTGTGCTGCCGGAATTTGACGAAATGATGGCCACTGAGCAGAAAAATCCCCATCATTTCGGCAGTGTGGGAGAACATACCTTAAAGGCGCTGGCATATACAGAGGCGGATAAGGTGCAGCGCCTTGCCGTATTGTTCCATGACATGGGGAAACCCCTTATGAAAACCACGGATCAAAACGGAATAGACCATTTTCACGGACACCCGAAGGTCAGCGCAGAGCTGGCGGGAAAGATTTTACGCAGACTGCGGTTTGACAATGACACCATACGCAAGGTTACAGAATTGGTATACTGGCATGAATGTCCCTGGGAATGCACACCGAAATCCATCAGAAAAGTCCTGAGCAAAATGACACCAGAACTTTTCCCTGTACTTTTAAAAATTCGCAGGGCAGACGTTATGGCGCAGAGCGATTATTGCAGGGAAGAAAAGTTGGGGCGTCTGGCTGAGAGCCTTCGGCTTTATGAGGAAATCCTGGAAAAAGAAGAGTGTATTTCTGTCAAAATGTTGGCAGTATCCGGCAAAGACCTGATTGCAGCAGGCATGAAGCCGGGAAAAGAGATAGGAGAAACCTTAAATGGGTTTCTGGAGCTGGTTCTGGAAGAGCCGGAAAAAAATACAAAAGAATATTTGCTTTCAAGGATAAAATAATCACAGTCTGCATGGCTTCTAACCCTTCTGATTCCTGCATAGAATGAAAAGAGCGCGAAGCAGGAGTAAAAGGAGGAAAAGCAAGTGTATGACCATGGATTAAGTATCTTAGAGCAATACGGCCTGGAATCCACTGCCGTGTACCGTACAAGAGGAGCCATAATCTGTGAAACAGAGGAAGGAAGAGTGCTGATAAGAGAATTTTGCGGGACACCCAGGAAGCTGGAGAACCAGGCTGTTCTTTTGTCTGAGATAGCCGGGAAATGCCAGGTGTTTGTAGATGAGCTTCTTCCCAATCAGGAGGGGGCCTATATCTCTGTAGACAGGGAAAATACAGCGTATATTGTGAAACGCTGGTTTGAGGGCAGAGAATGCGATGCCCGTTATGAGGGAGATGTCTGTACCGGAGCGGCGGCTCTGGCAAGTTTACATAAAGTGATGAAAATGCCGGTACAGAGTCATTATGTCAGAGAATCTCTGATTCGAGAGTATCAAAGGCATAATGCAGAACTTCGAAAAATCCGCAAATTTGTGTCTGTCAAGAAGAAAAAGAATGATTTTGAACTGCGCTTCCTGGACAGTATCCGTTGTTTTCTGGGACACGCGGAGGCTGCGCTTTATAGATTGGAGCATTCAGGCTATGAGCAGTTAAGAACACGGGCATTGGAACAGGGAAGTATCTGCCATGGAGAATACAATCAGCACAATGTTTGGATTTTAAGTGATAAGGAACATGTAGCAGTGACGAATTTTGACAAATGGGGATTCGATGTACAGGCAGCAGATTTGTATCAGTTTATGAGAAAAATCCTGGAAAAGCATGACTGGAATCTGAAGCTGGGACAAAAGCTTCTGGAAAGCTATGAGGCAGTTCGTCCGCTTTCTGAAGCTGAAAAGGAATATCTGGCGCTTCGTTTTTCCTATCCGGAGAAATACTGGAAGCTGGCTAACTATTATTATACCCACAACAAAGCCTGGATTTCGGAAAAAAATCTGGAGAAGCTGAAAAAGCTAATGGCACAGTATGAAAAATGGCAGAATTTTTCGGGAAAAATGCTATTGTAAACAGAATAAAAGTCCGTGCAGGATTTGAAATTTGATTTGTGATAGTGTATAATATCCACAAAAGAAGTGCAGGAGAAGTCTGCACAGGGAGGTAATAGAGATGGATTATAAAAAACTTTATGAAGAGTGGCTGGCAAATCCGTATTTTGATGAAAATACAAAAGCAGAGTTAAAAGCCATTGAAAAGGATGAAAATGAAATCAAGGAACGTTTTTATAAAGATCTGGAGTTCGGCACAGCAGGTCTGCGCGGCGTTATCGGTGCAGGTACAAACCGTATGAATATCTATACAGTCAGAAAGACCACACAGGGGCTGGCAAATTATATTGCAGCCGTGGGCGGACAGGCTAAAGGTGTTGCCATTGCTCATGATTCCCGCCGTATGTCACCGGAATTTGCAAAGGAAGCAGCTCTTTGTCTGGCTGCAAACGGCATAAAGGCTTATATTTTTGATTCTTTAAGACCGACACCGGAACTGTCCTTTGCTGTACGCAAATTAGGCTGTATTGCAGGTATTAATATTACAGCAAGCCATAACCCGCCGGAATACAATGGTTATAAGGTATACTGGGAAGACGGGGCACAGATTACACCGCCTCATGATACCGGTATTATGGGCGAAGTTCAGAAAGTAACCGATTACAATACAGTAAAGACCATGAATGAGGAAGCTGCAAAAGAAGCAGGACTTTTCGTGGTTATCGGTCAGGAAATTGACGATGCTTACATGGAAGAGTTAAAGAGCCAGGTTCTGCACATGGACGCGATCAAAGCCATGGCAAAGGAACTGAAAATCGTATACAGCCCTCTTCATGGAACAGGAAATATTCCTGCAAGACGTGTGTTAAAGGAGCTGGGCTTTGAAAATGTATATGTAGTAAAAGAGCAGGAGCTTCCTGACGGAGAATTTCCTACAGTCAGCTATCCGAATCCTGAGGCAGACGAAGCCTTTGACCTGGGACTGAAGCTGGCAAAGGAAGTAGACGCAGATTTAGTACTGGCTACAGACCCTGATGCAGACCGTCTGGGCGTGCGTGTGAAAGACAGCAAGACAGGAGAATATCATACTCTTACCGGAAATATGTCCGGTTGCCTGCTGGCAGACTATGAAATCGGACAGAGAAAAGAGATAAACGGCTCTCTTCCGGCTGACGGCGCTATGATTTCTACCATTGTTACCACCAACATGGCAGCAGCTATTGCAAAATACTATGGCGTAAGATTCATTGAAGTGCTGACAGGCTTTAAGTATATCGGACAGCAGATTCTGGGCTTTGAAACAAAGGGTGAAGGCACTTATCTCTTTGGCTTCGAGGAAAGCTACGGCTGTCTGATTGGCACACATGCAAGAGATAAGGACGCGATTGTGGCAACTATGGCTCTGTGCGAGGCAGCAGCTTACTATAAGACAAAGAACATGACACTTTGGGACGCTATGATTGCCATGTATGAAAAATACGGCTATTACAAAGATGATATTCAGTCTATTACATTAAAAGGTATAGAGGGACTGGAAAAAATTCAGACAATCCTGGAGAATTTAAGAAAGAATCCTCCGGCAGAAATCGGCAGCTACAAGGTACTTTCTGCAAGAGATTACAAGGCAGACACCATTGTGAACATGGAAACAAAGGAAGTAAAGACAACCGGACTTCCAAGCTCCAATGTGCTGTATTATGACCTGAACGATGACGCATGGGTTTGCGTTCGTCCTTCCGGTACAGAGCCGAAGATTAAGATTTATTATGGCATCAAGGGAAACTCTTTAGAGGACGCAGATGCAAAATCAGCAGCCCTTGGAAAAGAAGTAAAGGCACTCATTGACAAAATGATGTAAATACCGCAAATCTCCTGCAAAGAACACGGTAATATGCTTGACAAACCTGTGGAAACAGGGTATAAATATCTGTAGACCGCAGGAAGAAGCGGTGACTTTAAGATGTATCAGAAGCAGGAGGCGCCGCCACGGCAGGCTTTTCTGCAAGGCTAAATTATTTAGGAGGAAATACTCATGAACAGAACAGAATTAGTTGCTGCTATGGCAGAAAAATCACAGTTATCTAAAAAAGATGCAGAATCAGCTTTAAAGGCTTTTATTGATGTTGTATCCGAAGAAATGCAGAAAGGTGAAAAAATCCAGTTGGTTGGATTCGGTACTTTTGAAGTTTCTGAAAGAGCAGCAAGAGAGGGAAGAAATCCTCAGACAGGTGAAACCATGACAATTGCAGCATCTAAATCTCCGAAGTTCAAAGCAGGAAAGGCTTTAAAAGATTTAGTAAACGCTTAAGAAATGCAGGAAAGAGAGAGGTGCTGTTGCACAAAGCAGCTTCCGGGAAACCATATGCTTTGCAGGATAGGGGTTCGGAAGGCTCTGTGTACAGCGCCCCTTTCTTTTTATATGCGGATTTATATAAAGGGAGCGAGAGTATGAGATTAGATAAGTATTTGAAAGTATCCAGACTGATTAAGCGCAGAACCGTAGCAAACGAGGCCTGTGATGCAGGCAGGGTACTGATTAATGACAAGCCTGCCAAGGCATCTGCTCAGGTGAAGGCAGGGGATATTCTGGAAATCCGTTTCGGAAGCAAGAATGTCCGCGTAGAGGTGTTGGACGTGCAGGAAACTGTTAAGAAAGAGGCAGCAGGAGATTTGTTTAAGTATCTGTAAAATCCGAAAGCAGCATATTTTTCCCTTTTGCCCCATATAATCTTTTCAGGAAGATTGGTATGGGGGAAGGCAGTTTTGGAAGAAAAGCAGAGAAAAGCAGTTCATAAAATTCAGCTTGCAGACAGAAGTACAGGTACGGTCACGGGCGTAAAGGACGTCAATTCCTTTGACGAAAAGGAAATCAGTCTGGTGACAGAGGAAGGTGTGCTGATGATAAAGGGCGAGGAGCTTCATGTAACCAGGCTGGATCTGGAAAAGCAGGAGATCGATCTTGCAGGAAGGGTGGATAGTCTGGCATACAGTCAGGGAATTGCAAAAGCCAAAGGCGGAGAAGGTATGCTGAAAAGGCTTTTGGGATAGGGCATGAGCGCCTATATGCAGGAAGAACTGCTTTTCTTTTGCCGGGCTTTCTGGTCCGGGGTGTGCCTGGCAGCAGGCTATGAGCTGCTCCTTGTTTTTCGGAATCTGGTTTCCCACAGATCTTTTCTTATCGGTATGGAGGACATTGTTTACTGGTGCTGTGTAGCTTTGTACCTGTTTCGAATGATTTACCAGGGGAATGACGGCGTTATCCGAAGCTATGTACTGCTGTCCGTGTGTCTGGGCGCCTTTGTTTTCCACATAGGGCCGGGAAGAGTGCTGGCAGAGTTTTTAACCCGTATTTTCAGAGAAATATTCCGTTTTCTGAGGTTGGCGGCAAAACCTCTTGGAAAGTGGAGAAAAAGGTTGAAATTTCTATGGGATAGAGTTAAAATTTCCCTATATGAACAAAAGGCTATGCAGAAAATCAGGAAATGGAAAAATGAAGAAAAGAAAAAAGAGAAATTCCCAAAACAAAATCGCAATGCTTAGTATTACCTTTGTTGTGGCAGTCCTGTTTATTGCCATGATGACAAAGAGCCTGAAGCTGCAGCAGCAGATTTCAGACTACAGGACAGAGATAAAGGCAGTGGAAAGCCAGATGGAAGAAGAGAAAGAACGTACAAAAGAGATTGATGAGATAAAAGAACGCATGGACACAGACGAATATGTGGCAGAGGTTGCCAGAGAAAAGCTGGGGCTTGTAAAGGATAATGAGATTGTGTTCAAGGAAGAGGAAAAATAGCACACAAAAAGGCCGATTTTGTCTGAAAGTTTTTTGTGCAGGAAGACGGTTTTTGACAAAGTTTGAGAACAAAAGCATCTATAATACTCCATGGATAGCGGTTGCTTATGCAGGGAGGGAACGAGATGCAGGAATGGATTATTGCCATGCTCGTAATCAGTGTACTGCTTATATTACGGGACATGGCAAAAACTATTTTTTCGGAAACGAAGAAAAGTGCGGCAGCCTTGGCTTATGACCGGCACCCGCAGAAAGAAAAAATGCAGCGCTATGCAGATTCTTTTCAGAAGCTGGCAGACAGTTTTTACGGATTGCCCTATCGGAAGGATTATCTTTCCGCATCAGAAATTGATGCCATGGTATCAGAGGTACAGGAGGGAGTGTGCCGCAGATGTCACTTAAACCAGGTCTGCTGGAAGCAGCAGTCTGTACAGTCTTATCAGAGAGTTTATCACCTGCTTCGTGTTATGGAGGAAAATGATGAGGAAGCCTTTCGAAAAGTAAGGGCAGACCTGACAGGAGTCTGTATCAGCCAGGGAAAACTGGTGCAGGAAGCAGAACGGCTTATGGAGCGGGAAAGACAGAACCTGATCTGGAACAACAAGCTTTTGGAAAACCGCATGGCAGTGGCAGAGCAGCTTTCAGAAATGGCGCAGCTTATGAAAATGCTTTCCAGAGATTTGTTTGACATGACAGAGGCAGATGTGCAGTTTCGGGAGGAATTTGCCAGAAGACTGAAGAAAAAACATATACTGGTAAGGAATGTCTGGTTTTTGGAGCAGACAGACGGAAAACTGCGGTATTATGCAGAGCTGAAGACAAAGGGCGGAGGTTGTGTGTGTGCAGCAGAGGCAGCGTCTGTACTTTCCGGCTTGTGTGGGACTCGCATGGTGGCAAGGACAGAGGGAAAGACACTTATCAGCAAGGAGTTTTCCATTCTGGGCTTTGCTGAAGAGGTGAATTTTAAAATGCTCTATGGAGCTGCAAAGATTACCAAGGAAAAGGAAACCATTTCCGGGGACAATTACACCTGTACCACAGAGGAGAACGGGCAGTTTTTCATGTGTCTTTCTGACGGCATGGGTTCCGGGCTGGAAGCATGTCAGGAGAGCGAAAGTATTGTGGACACTTTGGAGCAGTTGGTAGAAGCGGGGTTTTCCGGGGAAACCGCAGCGCGAATGGTAAATTCCGTGCTGAATCTGAAGAACCGTAACGGCAGGTTTTCTACTGTGGATATTTCCATGGTGGATTTGTATTCCGGTATGTGTCATTTCCTGAAGGCAGGAGCAGCAACCACCTTTATTAAGAGAGATCACTGGGTAGAAGCTATTTCCTCTACCAGTCTGGCGCTGGGGCTGGTACAGCAGGCGGATTTTGAATCTGCGTCTAAGAAGCTGTACGAGGGAGATTTTCTTATTATGGTGACAGACGGTGTGCTGGACGCCCTGCCCCCGGAGGAACCGGAGGAGCTGATGAAGGAGATTATTCTGCAGACTCATGCAAATGCGGCGCAGGAGTTGGGACGGGGGATTTTAGAGCGGGTGCTTACATACAGTGAATACCGGGCAACGGACGATATGACTGTGCTGACAGCCGGATTATGGAGGAAATAAGACAGAGCAATGAACATGGAAGAAAAGGTGTTTTCCTATATAGAGAAATACAACATGATAGAAACGGGCAGCCAGGTGATTGTCGGACTTTCCGGCGGTGCAGATTCGGTGTGCCTGTTGTTTTTGTTAAAGCAATATCAGAAGAGGAGGAACTTCCAGCTTTACGGACTGCATGTGAATCATGGAATACGGGGAGCAGAGGCAAAAAGAGATGAGGCATTTTCCAGGGAACTGTGCCAGCGTTTTCAAATTCCCTTTCGTGCATATGAGTTTAATGTACCGTGTATGGCAGCTAAAGAAAAGCTGTCCTTAGAGGAGGCAGGACGAAATGCCAGAAGGGCGGCATTTTTAAAGCTGGCAGAAGAACTGCAGGAAGGCAGGGACGGGCAGGCGGCAGAAACTGTTCCCAAATACGGCGAAAAAGCATGCTCAGCAGAGCATACAGCTTTCAACGGAAGGATTCAAATTGCCCTGGCGCATCATGAAAATGACAATGCAGAAACCATGCTCCACAATCTGATTCGGGGAACTGGGGCAGCAGGCCTTGGGGGAATCCGGCCAGTGTGGACAGCAGATTTTACAAGTGGAAGGCTTCGGTATATTCGCCCCCTTCTGTGTGTTTCCAGAAGAGAAATTGAAGAGTTTTTAACAGAAAAGCAACTTTCCTGGATAACAGACAGTACCAATCTGGAACTGGAGTATACCAGAAATAAAATCCGGCATCAGTTGATACCAATGTTGGAAATGTTGAATCCGGCGGCTGTGCAGCATATGGGACAGACAGCTCAGAACATGCTGCTCATTGAGGAATATTTGCAGGAACAGGCAGATACACTGTATAAAGCCTATGTGGAGCCTTTGGAAGAGGGATATTGTATCAAAAAGGAGCTTTTTGGAGAAAAGGAGCTTATGCAGTCCTATGTGGTGATGAATGTGCTGGCACAGGCTGCAGGCGGACGCAGGAACCTTACGTCCGCACATATACAGGAGGTTCTGGCTCTTGCAAAAGGGCGCACAGGCGCTTCTATTTCTCTTACGGGAGGGCTTTTTGCCAGCCAGGTGTATGGAGCGGTTCATATTACACATAAAAGGCAGCAAGAGAACCCGCTTTTTCCTATGGAATTTCAGGTGCTTCCATGGGAAATGGGGCAAATTGAGGAAAAAACATATACGAAATGGTTTGATTATGATAAAATAAAGAGTAGTCTGGAAGTCAGACACCGCAGAAGCGGTGATTTTTTCACTGTAAATGCACAGGGAGGAAGAAAAAAGCTGAAGGACTATTTTATTGACTGTAAAATACCAAGGGAGAAAAGGGAAAGCCTGACTCTTCTGGCAGACGGTTCTCATATTTTGTGGATTGTGGGATACCGTATCAGCGAATATTATAAAGTTACCAGTCAGACAAAACAAGTATTAAAAGTACAGGTAAAAGGAGTAAACAAAGATGAGTGAAAAAATCCGTCAGTTATTGAGCGAGGAAGAAGTAGACCGTAAAATCCGCGAAATCGGAGAACAGATCAGCAGGGATTACCAGGGAAAAAGCGTACATTTAATCTGTGTGTTAAAGGGCGGCGTGTTTTTTACATGTGAGCTGGCAAAGAGAATTTCTGTGCCGGTAAGTATGGACTTTATGTCTGTATCCAGCTATGGAGATGATACCAGCTCCAGCGGTGTGGTTCGGATTGTAAAGGATCTGGACGAAACCATTGAAGGTAAGGACGTGCTGATTGTGGAGGATATTATTGACTCCGGACGTACCCTCAGTCATCTGATTGAAATTCTGAAACAGAGAAATCCAAAGAGCCTGCGTCTGTGTACCCTTCTGGACAAACCGGAACGCAGAGTCAAAGACGTAAAGGTGGATTATGTATGCTTTAATATTCCAGATGAATTTGTAGTGGGATATGGATTGGATTATGCGCAGAAATACAGAAATCTGCCATATATCGGAGTTGTAGAACTGTAAGAGGTTGGAAAGGAGAAACAACAAGGTGGAGAAGCAGTCAAGAAGCTGGATAACACCTCTGCTGTTTTTGCTGGTGGTACTGTGTGTGGGAGGAATGTTAGTCAGCCGCTTTACCGAGAGGAATGACTATACCATGGAAGCACTGGACCAGGCAATGGAGGACAGCCAGGTGACAGAGGTGTTTATCCGCCCGAATAAAGAAGTGCCTACAGGAAAGGTACTGGTGCGTCTGAAAACAGGCGAGGAAAGAGAGTTTACAGCTCTTGATGTAAAGGAAGTGCAGGAAAAGATAGAGGAATCCGGAGAAGATATCTCTGTGAAAGTGGGAGATGTACCGAGAGATAGTGTTTTTCTCACTTCTGTGATGCCTCTGCTGCTCACCGGTCTTCTGGTTTTCTTCATGTTTGGTATGATGAACCGTCAGATGTCAGGAGGCGGGAGCAATGCCAAAATGATGAATTTCGGCAAGAGCCGGGCAAAAATGTCTACAGATGCGGATAAGAAAGTGACCTTTAAAGAGGTTGCCGGCCTGCAGGAAGAAAAGGAAGAGTTGGAGGAAATTGTGGACTTTTTGAAGGAGCCGCAAAAATATGTAAAGGTGGGAGCCAGAATTCCAAAGGGTGTGCTTTTGGTGGGCCCTCCGGGAACAGGTAAAACTCTTTTGGCAAAAGCTGTGGCAGGAGAAGCTGGGGTTCCTTTTTTCTCTATTTCAGGTTCTGATTTTGTAGAAATGTTTGTGGGTGTGGGAGCTTCCAGAGTCAGGGATTTATTCGAAGAGGCAAAGAAAAATGCGCCCTGTATTATTTTTATTGATGAGATTGATGCAGTTGCCAGAAGGAGAGGTACTGGCATGGGCGGTGGACATGACGAGAGAGAGCAGACCTTAAACCAGCTTCTGGTGGAAATGGACGGATTTGGTGTCAATGAAGGTATTATTGTTATGTCAGCAACCAACCGTGTAGATATTCTGGATCCGGCAATCCTGCGACCGGGACGCTTTGACCGCAAGGTCGGTGTGGGAAGACCGGATATTAAGGGAAGAGAAGAGATTTTAAAGGTGCATGCAGCTAAAAAGCCTTTGGGAGAAGATGTGGATTTAGAAGAGGTGGCAAGGACCACAGCCGGATATACAGGTGCGGATCTGGAAAACCTGATGAATGAGGCAGCGATTCTCACAGCAAAGGACGGCAGATACTTTATTAACCAGAGTGATATCCGCCGGGCATTTATTAAGACCGGAATTGGTGCAGAAAAGAAAAGCCGGGTGATTTCCGAAAAAGAAAAGAAAATTACAGCTTATCATGAAGCAGGTCACGCAATTTTATTCCATGTGCTTCCGGAAATGGAGCCTGTGCATACCATTTCCATTATTCCCACGGGAATCGGTGCGGCAGGCTATACCATGCCGCTGCCGGGAAAAGACGAAATGTTTAACAGCAGAAAAAAAATGTTGGAGAATATAGTAGTGTCCCTGGGCGGACGGATTGCAGAGGAGCTGATTTTTGATGATATTACAACAGGAGCTTCTCAGGATATTAAGCAGGCATCTCAGATGGCCAGAGCTATGGTAACACAGTACGGGATGTCTGATAAGGTGGGTATGATTCACTACGGTAGTGACGAAGATGAGGTATTTATTGGAAGAGATCTGGCGCATACCCGGAATTATGCGGAAGAAACTGCTGCACTCATTGACAGCGAAGTGAAGCGGATTATTGACGAGTCCTATGCAAAAGCAAAGGAAATTTTAAAAGAGCATGAGGACGTTCTGCACAGGTGTGCAAATCTTCTGATTGAAAAGGAGAAAATCGGCAGAGAAGAGTTTGAAGCTTTATTTTAAGAGGGTTTTGTGCAGGATACTGGAAAAAATAAAAAATGAAAAGTTTTTGCTATGTTCAAAATGGTCAAAAAAGACTTTCAAAAAAAAAGAAGATTGTGCAGACTTTTCCCGGGCTTCATGGTATTATAATAACTGTAAAAACCCCCCAATACATTATATAGTTTTTGCTACACCCCATAAGAAGAAATACCTTCTCCAAAAACGCCAGTCGAAAGATTGGCGTTTTTACGTTATAGGAAATTTGCTTTCTTATAACGTAAAATTCTCCGGAGGAGCGCACTGTGGCGGAACGGAATTGTGTCGTTGATGAATTATTCCGTTATACAGAAAAGTCCGGGAAATGTGCCATTTTCAGGAAAAAGTAGTTGTATATAAAAGGTGGGTGGGATAAAATAAAGACATGACAGAAATTCGGCAAATCAGGAAATACTTAAATGTTTTGCATGAGGATAGAGAGGATTCGGTATGGATTACAAAAATCTGGCAGAAACGAAAAAGATTCAGGAATATGTAGCAAATATGCGTTCCGCTTTTAATAAACGTGCGGTGTTCAGCGATGAAACAGAGCATTACCGGACACCGGCAGAACCGGAGGCAGGGGATACCGTGAATATTCGTATCCGTACAAAAGCGAACAACGTGGACGCAGTGTATCTGGTATCAGGAGAGAAGAAGCGGCAGATGAAGCTGATAAAGACAAAAGACGGTTTTGATTATTATGGAACAGATATAGAATTACAAAATGAATCAATCCGTTATTTTTTTGAGATTATTTCCGGAAAATTTCGCTGCTATTACAATCAGGCAGGAATTACCAGAGAAATTGACGAGCATTACTCCTTTGGAATTGTGCCAGGTTTTCGAACACCGGACTGGGCAAAGGGAGCGGTTATGTATCAGATTTTTACAGACCGGTTCTGCAATGGGGATCCTGCCAATGACGTGGTAACAGGGGAATACTGCTATATTAATGAAAAGGTACAGAAAATAGAGGATTGGAACCGTCCGCCTCAGGCTATGGACGTCCGGGATTTCTATGGAGGAGATCTGCAGGGAGTTATGGATAAGCTGGACTATCTGCAGGACTTAGGCGTGGAGGTTATTTATTTTAATCCTCTGTTTGTATCTCCTTCCAATCACAAATACGATATTCAGGACTATGATTATATTGATCCACATTATGGGAAAATTGTCAGTGACGGAGGGGATACGCTGGCAGACTGGGATAAGGACAATTCCCATGCCACCCGCTATATCCGCCGGGTAACGGACAAGGATAATCTGGAGGCCAGCAATGCTTTTTTTGCAGAACTTGTAGAAGAGATTCACAAAAGAGGTATGAAGGTGATTCTGGACGGCGTGTTTAACCATTGCGGTTCTTTTAATAAGTGGCTGGACAGGGAGAAAATTTATGAGAACCAGCAGGGATATGAAAAGGGCGCTTATGTGTCCGCAGACAGCCCTTATCGCTCTTTCTTCCGCTTTAATAATCCCAATGGCTGGCCTTATAATCAGGATTATGACGGCTGGTGGGGACATGCGACCCTGCCGAAGCTGAATTATGAGGAATCCAGGGACTTGTATGAGTATATTATGCATGTAGGCAGAAAATGGGTTTCTCCGCCGTATAATGCAGACGGCTGGCGCCTTGATGTGGCAGCGGATTTGGGACACAGCGATGAGTACAATCACCAGTTCTGGAGGGACTTCAGAAAAAATGTGAAGGAGGCAAATCCAAATGCCATTATTCTGGCAGAGCATTATGGAGATGCAAAGCCATGGCTGGAAGGCGACCAGTGGGATACAGTCATGAATTATGATGCGTTTATGGAGCCTGTGACCTGGTTTTTGACCGGTATGGAAAAGCACAGCGACGAGTACAATGAAGGCATGTATGGAAACAGCGACAGTTTTATTGGCGCCATGAAATATCATATGGCAAGCTTTTACGGTCCTTCTCTTATGACTGCCATGAATGAGCTTTCCAATCACGACCATTCCCGTTTTCTTACCAGAACCAATCACAAGGTAGGACGTGTGGGAACTCTGGGAAGTGAAGCGGCCCAGATCGGTGTGAATAAGGCGGTATTTCGGGAGGCGGTTGCCATTCAGATGACCTGGCCGGGTGCGCCTACCATTTATTATGGAGATGAGGCCGGACTTTGTGGTTTTACAGACCCGGACAACCGGAGAACCTATCCATGGGGCAGAGAGGATCAGGAACTGATTGCTTATCACAGGGAGATGATAAAGATTCACAGGGAAAACAGAGAACTGGTTACAGGTTCTTTGAAATTTCTTGCCAATGATTATCAGCAGTTGAGCTATGGACGGTTTACGGAAACAGAGAAAATGGTGATTACGCTGAATAATACCAATGAAACGAAAATGGTGGAACTGACAGTGTGGGAATTGGGAATTCCGAGAACAAGAACTGTGAAATTTAAGCAGCTTATGGTGACTGGTGACTTTGGGTACAGTCCGGTAAAGAAAATTCACGAGTGTAAGGCAGGGGTGCTTCATCTGGAAGTGCCGGCTCATGGGGCAATCATGGTGCGGTGTGTGCTGGAATAGAGAGAAAGAAGAGGCAGGAAAATCATGGCGGGTCATGGTTTTTCTGCCTGTTTTGTTGTGGGGAGAAATAAAGAGTCGGGTAAGTTATAAAAAAGCGATATAGAAGATATGGATACAAAAGAATAGAAGTCTGAAGAATAATATCTTAAAATAGTGATTATTTCAAAATAAAATAAAACCAGAAGAAAAGTTGTAAAACAACATTTTTCCTGGTTTTTAAGAATGCCGCAGACCGGAATCGAACCGGTACGGGAGTATAAGTCCCGCAGGATTTTAAGTCCTGTGCGTCTGCCTGTTCCGCCACTGCGGCATTTGGTGATTGATGGGCGATGGTGGATTCGAACCACCGAAGGCGTTGCCAGCAGATTTACAGTCTGTCCCCTTTGGCCACTCGGGAAATCGCCCATATCAATTTTTCGACCATTAGAATTATATCACACATCAATAAAATTGCAAGTGGTTTTTAGGATTTTTTGTCATGAAACCTGTGATTTTTCAGCTGGTCGCAGATAAGAGCAGCAATGGTTTCCGGCTTTTCCTCCATACCATCTTCAATCCAGTGCATGTAGAGATTATAAAGAGCGCCGGAATAGTAATAAAGCTGATATTTATCCAAGGCTGTTCCCTGTTCTGAACCGGTAACAGAAAGCATGTACATGTCCAGTCCCTTTAGCAAAATTTCTGCCCGGTTTGCTTTTTTCAGGCACAGCACATAGTCTTTATATTTTTTCAGGTACTTCAGACTGTAGAGAATATGCTCGTAGCTCTGAAAGTCAGAGAGAAAGGAAGAACCGGAAAATTCAGCAGCATATTCCCGGACAATGCGGTACATATAATCAATGAGAATGTCGTCCTTGGATTTGTAGTGGCGGTAATAGGACATGCGGGATACACCGGCCCGGCTGGTCAGGTCAGTAATGCTGATGGAGTTGTAATCCTGTTTCTGCATAAGCTGCAGCAATGCGTCCATAAGGCAGTCCCGGGTAAATTCTTTTGAAGCAGGTGAGGTTTTCATGAACAAAAACTCCTTTTTGTAACAGTTTAAAGTATACTTATTGTTTTGAAAAAGATTTGGTGTTACAATCGTCACATTAACTATATACAAAGAATAACAAAATTTTGCCGGGAAAGCAAGAAAGGTCGAAAAATGAAATTTGCAATCATCAGTGACAGCTCATGCGACTTAGCAGAGTCTTATGTGGAGCAGGAACAGGTTTCCGTAGTTCCTTTTTATGTATCTTTTGATGGAGAACATTATTTAAAAGAAGGAAAAGAAGCGAAAATTACAGAATTTTATCAGAAGATGGCAGACAATCCGGAATGCTATCCAAAGACCTCTATGCCTTCTGTGCAGGACTATATAGATGCTTTTCGTTCTTTTGCAGAAAAAGAAATTCCGGTGTTATGTATTTGTCTGACACAAACCTTTAGTGGTTCTATGCAGGCGGCAGTGAATGCAAAGGCAGAGGTGGAGGAAGAGTTTCCAAACGCCAGAATTGAAATACTGGATTCTCAGCTGGTTACAGGTCTTCAGGGGCTGCTGGTAAAAGAGGCTGTACGTCTTAGAAATGCAGAATTAGAGCTTGACGAGGCGCTGCCGGCATTAGAACAAATCCGCAGTACAGGACATATTTTCTTTACAACAAAGGATTTGAAATATCTGGAGCATGGCGGAAGAATCGGAAAAGCGGCGTGTCTTGCAGGGAGCATGCTCAATATAAAACCCATTCTCCAGTTTTATGACAGAGAGTTAGGTCCTACAGAGCTTTGCAGGGGCAGAAAGAAATCCCTTCACAAGATTATTGAAAAGTTTTTCTCGTATGTAGAGCAGGAAAAAATCTGTCTGGAGGATTATATGCTGATAACAGGGGAAGGATTGGACGTGCCGGAATATCAGACCTTTAAAGAGGAACTGAAGACGGATCTTAAAAAGAGAGGCTATGAGATAGAACAGTGGGAGGAAATCCAGATAGGGGCAACCATTGGCGTGCATACAGGACCATATCCGTTGGGTGTGGGGATTTTGAAAAAATGTAAAATAGAAAATTGAGTCAGAAAAGTAATAGAAAGAAGTCGGAAATGTTTCTTACATTTTTAACCGGATATGCTAGACTGTAGGTAAATAAAGAATCGGGAGGTTATTATGGAACTCGAAGTATTTACCACATATGGCACAGGGAGCTGGAAGGAACAATTTCATCAGGTAATTAATCTGAAGGAAGACCCGGGAGCAGAAAACCAGGTAGTGAATCTGTATCCGGAGGTGAAGTTTGAAAAAATAGAGGGATTTGGCGGAGCTGTCACAGATGCTGCCGCATATGTATATTCTCTGATGAATGAAGCGCAGAAGAAGCAGCTGATGGAAACCTATTTTTCACCGGAAAGAATGAAATATGGTATTGTAAGAATCCATATGGATAGTTGTGATTTTTCTACGGAAATGTACGAAGCAATGTCAGATGAAAAAGATACGGAACTGCGTTCTTTTTCTTTTTCCAGAACGGAAAAATATATTCTTCCAATGCTGCAGGACGAACAAAAAGCGGCCGGAAAACCGCTGAAGATTATGCTTTCTCCATGGTCCCCGCCGGCATTTATGAAAACAAACGGGCAGAGAACCTTTGGAGGTTCTTTAAAACCGGAGTATAGAAAACTGTGGGCGGATTATATTTGCAGATATATTTTGGAATTTGAAAAAAGAGGTTTTCAGGTACAGAGAATGTCCTTGCAGAATGAACCAAAGGCTGTGCAAACATGGGACTCCTGTATTTATACAGCAGCAGAAGAAAAGGAATTTTTACGGGATTTTATGTATCCTGCATTGAAAGAGCATGGACTGGAGCATGTGGAAATTTTTATCTGGGATCACAATAAAGAAAGAGTGTATGAGCGAATCAACGAAATTGTGGATTCAACTACCAGGGATATGGTAGCCGGAATTGCGTTTCACTGGTACAGCGGCGACCATTTTGAAGCCTTAGAGCTGGTGAGAAACAAATTTCCGGATAAAAAAATGATTATTTCAGAAAGCTGTATTGAATACAGTAAATTTGCGGAAGAAGATGTTATCCATGGCGCCTTAAACTTGTCCCATGAAATTATCGGGGATTTAAACCACGGAATGACGGCTTTTTATGACTGGAACCTTTTGTTAGATGAAAAGGGCGGACCAAACCATGTAGGAAACTTCTGTCATGCGCCGTTTCTCTATGATACGGTTCAGAAAAAACTGATGCCTCAGCTGATACAACAGCATTTTGAACATTTTTCTCATTATATTCATACAGGGGCAGTGAGAATTGGGTATAGTAAATATACGGAAGGAATTGATGTGACTGCCTATGAAAATCCAAATGGAGAAATTGTTACCGTGTTGTTGAACAAAACCGGGGAAATTTTGCCTGTAAATATCAGAATACAGGGAAAACTGGCAGAAGTGCTTTTATATCCGGAATCTATTACCACCGGAATTTTAAAATAGGAAAAAGGGGAAGAAGATGCGAAAAAACAACTTCTTCCCTCTTTTTTGTTTTAATGACACAGCTTGCGGTATTCATTTGGCGTATAGCTGGTTACATCTTTAAAGAGCTTTGAAAAATAGGAATAGTTTCCATATCCCACCTTAGAGGCTACGGTTGCAACAGGAATGTCAGGACTGTTTAAAAGTTCTTTTGCTTTTTCTATCCGATATTCCGTGATGTAGTTCACAATAGATTTTTGCGTTTGTTTTTTGAAAAGGCGAGCCATATAATCCGGATTCAGATAAACAAGGTCGGACAGTGTTGTTCTGGTGATGTCTTCTGCATAATGCTGGTGAATATAGTTTAAAATCAAATCAATTACAGAATGTTCTTCCTTAATGAAACTGCTGTAGTCAATGGCTCTGGTCAGCAGATAAGAAAGATACTGCTCCATATACAGGGGGGATTCACAGGCATGAGCAATGAGAAGACTGGTTTCTTCCGTGCCGAAAAGTATGTGTGCCTCGATACCGTTATTTTGCAAAAAGGAGAACACAACCTGTTCCATATCCAGACGAAGGCGAAGCAGGATTTCTTTATTCAGCATTTTTTTGGCAGAAAGCTGGCTTAAATAGGTTTTTATGTTTTTTAAGGCAGCAGAGAGATTCTTTTGCTCTAAAAAGGTCTGTATGATATCCAGAGAGGGAGGGGTGTAAGGAATCTCCCGATGGATATAGCTGCTTAACAGCAAAGGTGTGTTTGTCTGACTTAAGTTATTTTCTCTCATGGTTCTAAGGGGTTGCAGAATGTCCGGAAGCCGGAATAGCGGAACCTCCTCTGAAAGACAGCAGGATATCTCACAGTGTAAAAATCTGTCAATGTTTTGAAATAAAAGCTTCAGACAGTTTAGGAGAGGCGTTCTTACATCTTCAAAGCAAACATTTCCGATAATCAGCATGTATTCAAAATGTTGTAAGGTAACAATTCCTTCATATAAGATAAAGGAATTTTGCAGGGTTTCTGTGGCTATATTCCGAAAAGAAAAATCAATGGTAGAACTTCCCATTTCCTTTTGTAATTCTGTGGAAGGATAAATTTTAAATAGAATCGGAACGAATTTATGGGTGGGCTCATAAGGGAGGGCTTTTTGAGTCATCTTATGCTCCAGTACGGAAGCTTCCTTTAGCATGGGATTAAAAAACAAATCCCGCCAGAATAAATCCGTAACAGCCTGCTGATTTGTGACCCAGTGCTTGCTCTCTGTACAGGTTTTGTTCCAGTTCGCCTCTTCGTTTACCTTGTCTGCCGCTTTTGCCAAAATATGAAATAATTGTCCGAAATCTACAGGTTTCAGCAGGTAGTCCATGGTAGAAAGAGAAAGTGCCTTTTGCGCGTAGTTAAAGTCCGCATAGCTGGTAAGAAAGATAAAAAGGATATCCATTTTGGAATCTCTTACCCAGGACAGCAAATCCAGACCGCTTTGTCCCGGCATTTCAATGTCGCAGACACAGATTTGAATTTCCTGCTCGTTTATAATATTTTGTGCCTGTTTTACATTACAGGCTGTATAAACATGAGAAATGTGCAGTGCATTCCAGTCTATTTTTTTCTTCAGGGCCGCAATGACAAAGCGGTCATCATCTACTAATAACACGTTCATATTAGAAATCCTCCTTTGAAACCGTCATCTATATATTGGCAGGAAGCAGAATTGTAACACAGGCGCCGCCCTGGGGAAGGTTGGAAAAAGTAATTGCCGCCGTATCCTTTTCATAGAAAAGTTTCAGGCGTTTGATGGCGTTTGTAATTCCAATCCTGTGTCCGTTTACTGGTTCCAGTGACTGTGCATGATTTAAGTCATAAAGGACGTCTTCCGGGAATCCGCTTCCGGTATCGGTAATCTGAATCTGAATATTTTTGTGTGGGTTCTCTGCAGCGCCTGACCAGTGTATTTCGGTTTTTACAACGATTGGTTCATCTGAGGTAGCGGCATGCTTTACAGAGTTTTCAATAAAGGTTTGAATTAAAATAGGGAGAATTCGAACATGTTCCGTGCCTTTTTCGGTATAAATTCTGTAGTCAAATCCATCTCCGTATCTTAATTTTTGAATTTTCATATAGTCTTCAATGTGTTTTACTTCTTCCTGTAACAGCACAAAATCCTGAGGATTTTGAAAAATGTAACGAAAATAGTTTGAAGTAATCATGGCCATTTCCATAATTTCTTCATAAAGCTGGGTCTGTGCCATGCTATAAATGGTATTCAGACAGTTTAAGAAAAAGTGCGGGCGTATCTGCAACTGAAGATAGCTCGTAAAAGTTTTTTGTTTTTCCAGTTCTTTTTCGTAAATATCGATTTTCAGTTTCTTAATCTGGCGCATGAGATTTTTAAACTGTAGGTTTGCCTGTTCCAGTTCCAGAAGCTGTGTGTCCTTAAAATCCATAATCTCTGTGGAATCATCAAATCGGGACAGATTTTCTGAAAAGGCTTTAATCGGGCGCAGTACCTTTTGCTGCATATAGAGCATGGAGCTGAATAAAATAATGGCTACCAGCAAAACTGCGCCGGCAAGAATGAACTGAATAACAATAACCTGTTCATATGCCTGCATTTTGTTTAATATAATCAGTGGGTGGAAGCTGCCCATGGTCAGAGCGCCACTGATTATGAGATAGGAGCCTTGTACAGAAACTAAGGGGACATCAGAGTCTGCATCTCCTTTCGGGAAGGAAAGCTGCTGTGTTTTAAGTTTGTCTGTCTGTGTAAGAAGATGTCCTTCCGGAGAAGCGAGGGCAACGAAGCCGTCTTTTCCCAGGTCCACCTGTTTCAGCGGTTTCACAATGTTTTTAGCAGAAATAAAACAGCCGACGAAATTATCACCGGAATGAAAAATTTTAAAGAAATAAATATCAGATTTCAGCTTTAAAATCTCCCAGGAATCGGAATAAGAAGGCAGGGCATTATGATGATTCATGTAGGAAATCAGCGCAGCATCTAATTCCTCTGCTTCCTTTGCTGTTAAGTCCTGGTAAACAGCTGTTGGACGAAGAAATCTCTGGTTTTCTTTATTATAGATGAAAATTTGATAACCTTCTTCAAAAGATTCCATAAATGTATCCACATCTCGGTGAACCTTTTCAAATGTGTGAAGGAGTTCCAGTTTATTATCTGTTTCTAAAACGGTTTTAAAATCATCGCTTTCTGTAAGACGGCGTATCAGATATTTATTGATAGAAATATGTGCGGTATCAATCTGGGATATGTATAGGGAGGTGGTATCCTGTAATGTCTGTACCGTTTGACTCCGCATGGAATGAATGACATAAATGCTGATAATACTGTCCAAAAGGACGACTGGAAGCAAAAAAATCAGTAAAATTTTTATGATATAATCAATGGAGTGTCTGTTTGTGCGGTGCTTTCTTCTCATTTTTGATTTTCCCTCCGAACGATTGTTTGTAAAATAATTATAGCAAATTTCCGACAAAATGATAATAAGATTCCGACTTTCTGTTGAAACAAAACCGACCTGTTGAAGGAAAAAAAAGAAAAGAAAAATCGGATTTTTAGAAACAGGAAGTCTGTATTTTTCTATAAGAAGACAGAGAAAAAGGTATAATAGAAGCATAAAAGCGGACCGCACAAAAAAAGTATATGAGGTGAATAAAATGAAAAGGAAAATTTTAGCAGTTGTTTTGGCAGCAGCAATGGCGACCACTTGTCTGACCGCATGTGGAAGCGGAAAGTCAGAAGGGAAGAAGGGTTCTTCTGACGAAACTTATACGGTAACAATGGCTTATGTTGGTGACAAAAAAGAAGATACGGAAAGAATCGAAAAGAAAATCAATGAAATCATGAAAAAAGATATTAACATGGAAATTGATTTAGAGCCTATCAGCTGGGGAGCTTATGCAGAAACCATGAAGTTGATTTTATCAGGAGGAGAGAAAATGGATATTGTTCCGATTCTGGTAGACCAGGCGAACTCCATGGTGAATGCAAAACAGGTTATAGATTTATCTGAATATCTGGATAAGTACGGAAAGAATATTAATGCACTTTTGGGAGATACGGCAAAAGCAGCCAATATCGGTGGTTATGTATATGGTGTTACAACAGGAAGAGAGTGGTTCTGCCAGAGTTCTGCAATTATGCGTAAGGACATTTTAGAGGAGTGTCAGATTGACCCATCTACCATTAAAACATATCAGGATTTGACCGATGTGTTTGCAAAAGTAAAAGAAAAGTATCCGGATATGACTATGATGGCAAGCAATAACAGTACGACCCCGGACACGAAGTATGAAATGGTAGATACTCTTACCGACGGCTTTGGTGTTCTGATGAACCAGGGACAGGAAACAACAGTCGAAAACTATTATGCAACAGATGAATACAGAGAATTTGTAGAAACCATGTATGACTGGCAACAAAAAGGATATTTATCAAAAGATGCTGCCACAACCACAGAAGGTGTTGAAAATCAGGTAAAAGCAGGTGCTGCCTTTTCTTATTTTGCACCAAACAAACCTGGATATGATATAAGAGCAGAGCTTCTTTGCGGAACAGAAATGGCAATTGCGCCATTGTCAGAGCCATGGGCAGGAACGGCACAGATTTCTTTCCTGACGTACGGCATCAGCTCCAGTTGTACAGACAAAGATAAAGCAATGCAGTGTCTGGATTACATGTATGGAAACAAAGATGTGCTGAACCTTCTGAACTGGGGAGAAGAGGGCGTAGATTATGAGGTAAAAGACGAAGAAAACAATATTATCGGTTATCCGGAAGGAAAAGATGATACAAACACCTATCATCTGGCAGAAGGCTGGCAGCTTTTCAATCAGTTTGAGATGTATATCTGGGAAGGTGACAGCCCTGACATCTGGAAAGAAACAAAAGTTATGAATGAAAGCGCATTAAAATCAAAGGCATTTGGATTTACTTATGATTCTACAGGCGTGACAAATGAACTGGCAGCTCTGAGTAATGTAAAAGCACAGTATGCAGCAGCTCTTGGATCCGGTTCTGTAAATCCAGATGAAGTGCTTCCAAAATTCCTTGAAGAACTGGAGAAAGCGGGAATTGATAAAGTAATTCAGACAAAGCAGGAGCAGCTGGATAAATGGCTGGCAGAAAATGAAAAGTAGAAAAGAGAGATGAATGATGAAAAAAGCAAAGCTGAAAAAATGGGCGCCGCTGTATTTGATGATGCTGCCAGGGCTGGTATATCTTTTCATAAATAACTATATGCCTATGGCAGGACTGGTTGTAGCATTTAAAAATTATAATGTAGTTGACGGAATTTTCGGAAGTCCCTGGACAGGCTTTGATAATTTTACCTATCTGTTTCAGGACGCATGGACAATTACCAGAAACACGTTGTTGTATAATCTTGCATTTATTGTGATAAACCTGGTATTGGGTGTTGCTTTTGCTATTTTTATCTGTGATATTAAAAACAAAAAATGCAAAACCGTTTATCAGAGTGCAATTTTACTGCCGTTTCTGATGTCTATTGTAATTGTCAGTTATATTACCTTTGCTTTTTTCAGCGGGGAGAATGGCATGCTGAATAAAACCATTCTTCCCCTGCTGGGGAAAGAACCCATATCCTGGTATACGGAGCCTAAATATTGGCCTCTGATTCTGATTATTGTAAATACATGGAAAGGTGTGGGATATGGCTGCCTGATTTATATTTCCAGCATATCCGGTATTGATCCGTCCTTTTATGAAGCTGCGGAATTAGACGGAGCATCAAAATGGAAACAGATTCGTTACATTACGTTGCCGTCTATTATGCCGTCAATTATTACATTGACACTTTTAAATGTAGGAAGAATTTTCTATTCCGATTTTGGTCTGTTTTATCAGGTGACACAAAACTCCGGTCAGCTTTATAATGCAACGAATGTTATTGATACCTATGTTTACAGAGTTCTTTTGCAGTCCGGTAATATTGGAATGGCATCAGCGGCAGGCTTTTATCAGTCTATTGTAGGATTTATCTGTGTTATGGGGGCAAATCTTCTGGTGAAAAAGATAAGCCCTGAAAATGCAATGTTTTAGGAGGCGGATTATGGTACGGAGTAAAAGTGCAAAAAGATTTGAAATACTGGCGCATACAGTCATGATTTTTGTGACAGTTTGTATTGTGCTTCCTTTTATCCTGCTGTTTATGTCTTCGATTACTTCTGAAACAGCGCTGGTAAGAGATGGATATTCCTTTTTTCCAAAGGAATTCAGTTTAGATGCATATGGATTTATTGTGGATAATGCATCAAATGTATTTCGGGCATATGGAATTACGATTTTTGTAACTGTAGTGGGAACAGCGATTAATCTGGCGATGTCAGCGCTTCTGGCATATCCGCTGTCCCTGAAAAATTTACCGGGAAGAAGAATTCTCAGCTTCTACATATTTTTTACCATGTTGTTTAATGGCGGACTGGTACCTACTTATCTGATGTATACCGGGATTTTTCATATTAACAATACGCTTTTGGCATATATTGTACCGGGATTTCTTATGAGTGCCATGAATGTCATGCTGATTCGTACTTTCTTTGCAAACAGCATTCCAGATGCGCTGTTTGAGGCGGCTCAGATTGACGGGGCAAGCCAGTTTCAGATTTTCGGCAAAATTGTGCTTCCTCTGGGAAAGCCGATTCTGGTAGCTATGGGATTACTTTCCGGATTGGGATACTGGAATGACTGGACAAATGGTTTGTACTACATAAGAGATACACAATTGTACGGAATTCAAAATTTACTGAATAAAATGATTACAGACCTTACAGCATTGACGCAGAATGCATCGGGAGCTTCCACTACAGCGATTGCGGATATCCCTTCAGCGTCTGTGCGTATGGCAATTGCATTTGTAGCCATGCTGCCAATTTTGTGTCTGTATCCGTTTTTACAGAAATATTTTACAAAAGGAATTGCGCTGGGAGCAGTAAAAGGATAAAAAGATTAAAAAAATATTGGGAATATTTATACGAACCGGTTTTGGGGAGAGGTATAAATATTCCCAATTATTTTAGAGAAGAGAAGTATTTTCTGCCTTATCTCCGATACCGGTTAAAGCAGGAATAAATTTCCTGGCGTCTTGGCATGGCAAGCCCGCAGGGGGGATAAGAACTGCTGCAGATACCGGCAAGTCCCTCTTTTTTCAGCTTTTCTTCTAAAAGCTCAATGACTTGGGAAACGGTCTTTTTGTTGTCAATGAGATGTTCTCTGGCATAGCGGAGCAATTCTCCAAGAGCGGCTGTCTGCTCGGAATCCACAAGCTGTTCGATATACCGCAAATCCACGTTTTCCTTTCCAATGGAAAAGGAATCTTTCCCTTGTTTTTTTAGCTTTAATTCTTTATAGGCGTCTCTCTTTATTGCAGGAGCTGTCATAGTACGCCGGAAATTTGGCATGGAAAAGACAGGAGCCGGGGAAGGGAGGAGGGGATATTCGGCACACAGTTTTTTTACTTTTTCTGTAATATCCAGCGCTTTATAACTGTCCATTTGAATGACCGTGTCTGCAATGTGGAAGAAAGCGCCTGAACTTCCGGCAACCAGAATGGTGGAAATGCCGGCCTTGCTGTACAAATCCCGGGCGCGTTCCAGAAACGGGGTAATGGGTTCCTTATCCCGGCTGATAACCTGCTGCATAAAGGTATCCCGTACCATAAAGTTGGTGGCAGAGGTATCCTCATCTAAAAGAAGAAGCTTTGTGCCTGCTTCCATGCCCTCTACAATTCCTGCTGCCTGGGAGGTGCTGCCGCTGGCGTCCAGGGTAGAGAAGCAGTGGGTGTCTTTTTTGTTCGGCAGGTCATTAATAAACAGAGAAATATCCACATCTTTAATGAATCTGCCGTCCTCTGAGCGTAGCTTTAAGGCTGTGCTGTCTGTGATAACATATTCTCTGCCATCTCCCAAAATGTGGTTATATACACCTGTTTCCAGTGCATTTAAAAGCGTGGATTTGCCGTGATAGCCACCGCCTGCAATCAGAGTAATGCCTTTTGGAATTCCCATACCGGTAAGTTTGCCCCTGTGAGGAAGGAAAAGCTCTGTTTTCAGAGAGGCAGGAGAGGTAAAAGGTATGCTGTTTTTCATGGGCTTTTGAGATACGCCGCTCTGTCTGGGCAGAATCGCACCATCAGCGACAAAGGCGGCAAGATTTCGCTTTTCCAGCTCTTTTCGGACAAACATCTGGTCTTCTGCCAGGAAAATAACCTCTTCTACAGATTTCTTATTCAGATTTTTATAATACAGAGCTTTCTGTATACATATAGGAAGAAAATCAAAAAAGATTTTTTCCAGTTCAAAGGCATTGATGGTTCTGCCGTTTGCAGGAAATCCTACAGTAAAACGCACAATCAGTTCTTTTGCAGTAATCTGACAGGCAGTGCGTTCCAGAATTTCCTGTCCGCAGTGCGTGGTGGAAATCAGACCGCTTTTGCCTGAACCTTTTGCTTTGAAGCTATAGGAAGCAATTTGCTCCTCAAATTTTCGAAGAAGATAGTCCTGAAGCGCAATACAGGTTTCCCGGGAAGCCAGGCAGAAGTCCGGGAAGCCTGCAAGCTTTCTGGAAATTCGGATACTGATGTGAGAGGGAGAGGCAAAGGGATCTCCCTGCACATGGTCAATACAGAGCTGATAATCTCCGAAATCATAGGTGCCCTTTAAAGTTTTGTAGGCAGGATAGCTTTTTCTGTTAATAGAAGAGAGCTGCTGTCTTAAATGAGATGAAGTAAACATAGGAAAACTCCTTTCAAAGTGAATATGTGCTGCACAGGAAAATTTCGGTAAAAACAAAAAAACCTTATATCCGAAGATATAAGGTTTACGTGCGTTAGAGGATTCGAACCCCCGACCTTTTGGTCCGTAGCCAAACGCTCTATCCAGCTGAGCTAAACGCACATTTGTTACTGTTTGTTATCTGTGTTCCTCAGCAACAAAATTGATTATACGGTAAAGAGAGAGAAATGTCAACACTTTTTTGAAAAAAATATTTATTTTTTTTGGAGTGAATATTGTGGAAAGTTTACAGAAACTGTAGTAATATATAATAATATAATACTAAAAAAGTAGAACGAGAGAATTTTCTGACATTAAGGTGAATTTACGGGATTCCTTTTCAGCAGAAAAGAAAAAGGAGGGTGTGGTATGGAATATGGAGCGAATTGGAGCAGACTGGATCTGAAAACAAAGGCAAAAGAAGCATTCAGAAGAAATTATGGTTCCTGTGTACTTATGAGCATAATTCTGATGTTGCTTTCAGGTGTTGTAACGGCTATGGAACGTGTTGGGGACGAGGAATACTATTTTATTGAATGGGGCGTTGTGATCGGCGTAAGTATTCTTTCTATTCTGCTTGGTATTTTTCTCTGGAATGTATTTACTGTGGGAGGCTGCCGTTTCTTTGTGGAAAACAGAGATTATAATGCACCAGTATCGAAGATTTTGTTTGGATTCCAGGGTTCTCATTACGGAAATGTTGTGTGGGTTATGTTTTTGATGAACCTGAAAATTTTTCTCTGGACATTGCTGTTTATTATTCCGGGGATTGTTAAAACCTATGAATATATGATGGTTCCTTATATTCTGGCAGAACAGCCGGACATCAGACAGGAAGACGCCTTTGCTATTTCCAGACAGATGATGAGAAATCAGAAGTTTGACGCTTTTTGTCTTCAGCTTTCCTTCCTGGGGTGGGATTTGCTGGCAGTATTTACCTGTGGACTTGCAGGAATTTTCTGGAGTTTCCCATACTACTATGCAACAGAGGCAGAGCTTTATGCAGTGTTAAGAGATGACTGGCTGCAAAAGCAAAATTCGGGGTCAGGACAGGATACGAGAACAGAATAGACGATGTAAGGGGAATATTTTAAAAGAAATATAAAGGGGAGAAGAACCATGGAACAGGAATTAAATTTCCGTAGCTCTGTAGGAGGCTACAAAAAAGATGATGTTATTGAATATGTAGAAAATACCAATGAAGAAATTTTCCGCCTGAAAAAGGAGAAGGAAGAAGAAGCTGCCGGTTATCAGGCAAAGATTCAGGAGCTGGAGGGGCTTTTACGTCAGGAAGAAACAAACAGCTCTCAGTTGGCTGAAGAACAGGAACAGAAACTTACAAGGCTGGAGGAAGAAAATCAACGGCTTCAGGAAGCCCTGGATAAAATGGAAACAAAATGGAAAGATGCCTATGAGGAATATGTGCGCACAGATAATGAAAAGCAGATGTTAAAAGATAAGCTGGCAAGAGAAATTCTGCGTTTGAGAGGAGAAAATCAGACACTGCGGGAAAAATGGAAGGAAGCAGAGCGTCAGATTGGTTCTCAGGCAGACTATGAGGCGGTTCATCAGGCTGTTTCTGAGGTGCAGTATAAGATTGCAGAATATGTAAATGTGATTAACAAGACGCAGCAGAGTTTGGCAGAAACTTACCAGGGGATGAATGGAATTAAGAAAAAGCTGGCTGCAAAAATGACAAAAGAAGAGGAATAAGGAAAAGAAAGAATAGAGAATACAGAGGCCGTCGCATAAAATGGCAATCAGGAATATGCGACGACCTCTTTTTATGTGATTATTTTTACGCAGGCTGAGGGTAAAAGGTTTTTACTGCATTGATAATCAGCTTAAAAGCAATTTCAGCCATTTCCTGAGGCGACTCATTGGTATCAGATGTGAGCCAGGTTTTAATTAAGCCTATGCACCCGGTAAGGCAGAAGGAATACGAATACTTCAGTTCTTCGATATTATCGGGAAAGGTTTCCCGCAGAACGTTGAGGCTGTGTGCGGAAATCAGGTTTTCAATTCTGTGAATAAAGGCGATATCTCCGTTAGGACCGAATAGTGCGTTGCAGATATCTTTATTTTCAGCCAGAATACGGAAAATATCTTCCACAAAAGGAAGGCTGTCTTCTGTGAAAGGGCTTACCGGGTGAGTGTGAAAGGTATCCCGGATTTCTCTGGTGAGTTCGTCTTCAATAGAATGAAGCAGGTCATAAATATCCGTATAGTGCAGATAAAAGGTAGAACGATTGATATCGACCTCATTTACCAGTTCCTTTACTGTGATTTCCTTAATGCTTTTCTGCTTCATGAGTCTGGCAAGCCCAAGTCTGAGCTGGGCTTTTGTCTTTCTCACGCGCCGGTCTGTTTTTTCAGCCATAATAAATCCTCCTGTCTTTTCAGAATCTTAAAAAAATATAAAATATAGACAAAAAAATGCTGTATGTCCATTAATAGACGAAGAGCAGTTCTATTAATGGTTGTCACTTTATTTTTCCTTTAGTATAATGTAACGTGAAAAAATAATCAACACAATATCTATTAAACTATGTTTGGTCTAGATACGAAAGGAGATAAGAACATGCTTAAGCGAGAATGGAAAAAGCTTTTGAACAACAAGCTGATGCTGCTGGTAGTGGTTGCAGTGATTGCAATCCCGACAATTTATACAACGCTTTTTCTTGGCTCTATGTGGGATCCCTATGGCAATGTGGATAAGCTGCCGGTGGCTGTGGTCAATGAAGACAGACCAGTGGTCTATGAAGGGAAAAAATTAGATGTTGGAAACCAAATGGTGGAAAACTTAAAAGAAGATGCTTCTCTGGATTTTCACTTCACAGATGCGTCTGCAGCAAGGGAAGGCCTGAAGGATGGAACCTATTATATGGTTATCACCATACCGGAGAACTTTTCTTCTAATGCGGCAACTTTGACGGATGAAAATCCGCAGAAAATGGAGCTTTCCTATGATACCAATCCGGGTACAAACTATATTGCTTCAAAGATGAGTGGAACCGCTATGGAAAAGATAGAAAGCAGTATCCGTGAGGAAGTAACTAAAACTTATACAGAAACGGTATTTGACCAGATCGCGGAAGTGGGAGATGGCATGCAGGAGGCAGCGGACGGTTCCAAAGCCTTAAAGGAAGGAGCCAAAGAACTGGCGGACGGCAATCAGACCATTACGGAAAATTTAAAAACTCTGGCAGACAGTTCTCTTGTCTTTCGTGATGGTAGCCAGACTCTGACAGAAGGGCTGAAAGCCTATGTCGACGGAGTAAGTACAGTTGGCAGCGGGGCAAAGGAACTGGATAACGGAGCAGCCGCCTTAAAGGAGGGGCTGGTACAGTTAAATGGACAGCTCCCTACATTGACAGCAGGAGTTTCGGCACTTTCGGACGGAACGAGCCGTCTGGCAGATGGGGCAGAAGCAGCAAAACAGGGAAGCGAAGCTTTAAGCAGCGGAGCCTCTCAGGTGGACAGCAATCTGCAGACCCTAAATGAGGGGCTGGCGCAGCTGGAAGCAGCCACTGCCAACTTACCGGCACAGACTGCACAGTTGGATAACGGTGTGGGAAGTGTACAGGCAGGAACAGAAAGCCTGCAGGCAGGTCTGGAGGAGTTACAGACAGGAGCAAAGCAGCTGGCAGACAGTACAGATTTTGTCAGCAGTCAGCTGCAGACAGGAAATACAGAGGCTTTTTCTCAGATTCGTGCCGGAGCCCAGTCCATGAAGGATAAGGTTGACAGCTTTCTGGGAATGCTGGGCAGTCAGAATACCGGAAGCGTTCAGGGATTTGATGTGTCTGGGATTCAGGGAGAGCTGAATCAGATTGCAGAAGGCAGCGGAAACGCTTATGCAGGTGCAGAAACAGCCTCTTATGCAGCGGCAAATACCGGTGCAGCAGGAGGTACAGATGTTTCTTATTTATATGATTCCCTCAGTCAGGCTGTGGAAGCCCAGGATATGGACGCTGTAGCAGCCATTGCCAATGAGGCAATTTCGGCAGCACAGAGCAATAAAGCAGCGGCTGATGATGCGGCAGGAAGACTTGCAGCAGCAGGAGAGGCTTTAAACAACAGCAGCGCAGCTCTTTCACAGGCAGGAGAGAATATGGAACGGGCAGCCGGACTTTCACAGACTGTCGCAGGAATGACCGGGACGCCTTCAGAAGCCGGCATTTTATCTGATACATTGAAGGGGCAGCTACAGGAAATGTCTGCCGGACTGCAGCAGATTATAGATGGTACAGTTGCTGCAGAAACACAGCTGAATCAGGGCGTCAGCTATGGACTGGGACAGTTAAAGGCCGGTGTAACCGGTCAGCTTCAGCCGGGAATTGAAAAACTGAGTGCAGGTACAGGAAGTCTTTCCGCAGGAGTTTCAGAGGTGAAGAAGGGAACCTCTGTGCTGGCAGAAGCTTCCGGCGTACTGACACAGGGAATTCACACTGCAAATGCAGGTGGACAGCAGTTGAAACAGCAGGGAACAGAAGTACTGAAAGACGGGGCGGCAGATTTGGACGAAGGTTTACATACTCTTCAGACAGGAAGCAGGGATTTGAACAATGGAGTGCAGGCCCTGGCAGGTAACGTTCCCACTCTGACTGCAGGGGTAGGTCAGCTGACAGACGGTTCTCTGAAATTAAAAGAGGGAACCGGCGCCTTGGTACAGGGAACCGGAGAATTGACAGCAAATAATACAACCTTGTTAAGCGGCAGCAGTCAGTTAGGTGATGGCGCAAAGCAAATCAGCGAAGGTGCAAATCTGCTTTATGAAGGAAGTCAGACTCTTGGCGATGGAATTATGCAGGTGAAAGACGGAGGTCAGACACTGGAGGAAAGTCTGGCAGACGGAGCAAAAACAGTAAAAGAAACCAATACAGGAGAGGATACGGTAGATATGTTTGCCGCTCCTGTGGATATTCACGAAACACAGATTACAACCGTAGAAAACAACGGGCATGCCATGGCGCCTTATATGATGTCTGTGGCACTTTGGGTGGGCTGCATTGCTTTCAGCCTTATGTATCCGCTGACAAAGTATTCAGGTAAGCTTACCTCCGGTATTGCCTGGTGGGCAAGTAAGGCATCAGTATTGTATCTGATTGCTGTTTTGCAGGCCGTTGTTATGGTCTTCATGCTGCATGTATGCGATGGTTTTGAACCGGTAGAAACAGCAAAAACCCTTGCAGTGGCATGTATGGCATCTCTTGCCTTTATGGCGATTATGTACTTCTTTACCAATACCTTCGGTAAAGTAGGAAGTTTCCTGATGCTGGTATTTATGGTCATTCAGCTCGCAGGCTCTGTAGGAACGTATCCTCTGGAACTGTCCGGCTCCTTTGTACCATATCTCCATGACTGGGTACCGTTTACTTATACGGTAGAGGCATTCAGAAGCACAATTTCAGGAGGAGAGAGCATACAGGAGGCTATGATTTTCCTGGCAGTGATTTTTGTGATATTCACAGCGCTTACCATCTGGGAATTCCAGATAAGGGCAAGAAAAATCAAGGCAAAAAAACATACTTTAGATGAATGGCTGGAAGAAAAAGGACTGGCCTAACATACAGAAAAGAAGAGAAATCCGCAGAGCAGCAGGAATGGGAAAATCCAGATGCAGCTTTGCGGATTTTTTATGCGTTGAGAAAAGAAGTGGGGATAGAAAAGCAGGCGATGACATGTTAGAATAAAAGGAAATGAAAGCATAGAGAAGAAACAGTATGGGAAGACTTCTGAGATAGGAAAGAGGGGAGCCAGATGGAAAAACAGATATATGAGATTATGCACGAAAACGAAAAAACGGCAGAGATTGACACTGCAGGACACAGCAAAATTTATCGGGAAGATTTTATGCCCTATGCGCTTTATCTGGAAGAGGAAGAGGATATTGATACTCTGGTAAATAACATTACCAATTTTTATTATTGGTGTGCCACCCGGGTTTTGACTCTTGACCGAAAATATGCAAAGGAAATTTTAAACAGCATTGGTATGAAGCAGGCGGTGACAGACCGTGACAGGGCAGAGATTGCGTTGTCTTACAGGTGTGCCTCTCTTACAGATGTTTTCTGGGTTAGGAAAAAGGGAGAACAGGTATCCTTTCGGGAAATTAATTTGTATGAGAATCATCTGGATAATGTTTTTATGGATATTGCTCTGAGAGGCAGACAATATACAGTAAATAATGAGGACCTGGCAAAAGACCTGTCTACAAATGGAGTATTTCCCAAGGCGTGGCAGAGAAAGCAGGAAGGGTTTGTGCTTTTAAAAGACGGAGGACGTGAGGCTGTGGAAAGAGAATTGCTGGCAAGTCAGATATGCCAATGTTTTGCAGCCAGCCAGGTGGTATATGAAAAAGCCTTTTTTGATAAAGAGCCGGTTACACTTAGCTGGAATATAACGTCAAAGGAGTATTCCATAGTATCTATGGAGTCTTTTGAAATTTATATACAGAATCATGGCGGCAGTGTGCGGGAAGCTGTTTTAGCCCTGGACAGCTACAATTATTACATGATGAATATTCTGGATTATCTGACCGGAAATACAGACAGACATTGGGGAAACTGGGGAGTTCTGGTGGAGAATCAGAGGAATAAACCAGTGTCCCTGCATAAGCTTATGGATTTTAATCAGGCCTTCCATGCATACGATAAGATAGAAGGAAGCAACTGCCAGACCGGGTTTGGAGAGCGAATGACACAGAGGGAGGCGGCACAAAAGGCAGTGAGAGAAATCGGACTGAATCAGCGAAAACAAATAAAACAGGAACTGTTCTCCTTTTTCCCGGAATATTGGGAAATGTTCCAAAAAAGACTGGAACTCTTAAAGGATACAGAGAAACAAAAGGGGTAATGGAAAAGAAAGAGTATGGATATGGCTGTACAAAACAGGAATCTGGTGTACTGTTTTGTGCAGCCATATATAACACAGGGATAACATTATTTTTTGTGCATTTCTGTATGACGCTTAATTGCCTGAAAGCTTTCTGTGCTGATGACGTGTTCCATACGGCATGCGTCTTCAGCAGCAGTCTGCGGATTAACGCCCAGATGGATCAGCCAGGCGCTTAAAAGCTCATGACGTTCATATATTTTTTCTGCAATGGTACGTCCGGATTCTGTCAGAGTGATAAAGCCTTCCCGGTCAACATTTATGTATCCGTTTACACGGAGATTTTTCATAGCAACGCTGACGCTGGGCTTGGAGAAAGAAAGTTCATTGGCAATATCAATAGAACGCACCTGGGGTTTTCGTTTTCCGATAACCAGGATTGTTTCCAGATAATTTTCGGCAGATTCGTGTATTTCCATATGTATTGCTCCTCCCAAACAAAATATATTATCAACAGAATAGCATATTTCGGGTGGGAGTTCAAACAGAAAAAGTCAGTTTTTGTGGGCGGACTATGTCTGTAAAATAAATTTCGTGTTTACATTACCGTATTTTTGTATTACACTAAGCACAGTGTTTTAATACTATGAAAACTTAAAATCTCACAGGAGGAAAGCATATGGGAAAAGTAATTATACCGGAAAATTATAAATCCTGTTTATCCAGATATGAAACACAGGAAGCAATCGGTGCCATTAAGAATCTTATGCAGAAAAAGCTTTGTATGGCATTGAAATTAAAAAGGGTGACCGCGCCGCTGTTTGTAGACCCGGCTTCCGGGCTGAATGATGATTTGAATGGAATTGAGCGCCCGGTTACTTTTGACATTCCAGATGCAGGGGTGAATGCACAAGTGGTACATTCTCTGGCAAAATGGAAACGTATGGCGCTGTATCATTATGATTTCCGCGTAGGAAAAGGACTTCTTACGGATATGAATGCAGTCCGCAGGGACGAAGAACTGGATAATTTACATTCCGTTTATGTAGACCAGTGGGATTGGGAAAAAATTATTACCAGAGAAGACCGGAATCTGGAGTATCTGAAAAGTACGGTCAACCGGATTGTGGGCGCTATCTGCAATGCTCTGGACGAAATTAAATACCAGTATGAGCATTTGGACACAGAGCTTTGCAGAGAGGTTGCTTTTATTACCTCACAGGAACTGGAGGATTTATATCCGAATCTGACGCCAAAGGAAAGAGAAAATGCTTACACAAAAGAACACAAAACCGTATGTATTATGCAGATTGGAGATGTGCTGGCTTCCGGTGAAAGACACGATGGGAGAGCTCCGGACTATGACGACTGGAAATTAAACTGTGATATTCTTTTCTGGCATGAGCCTTTGCAGTGTGCCCTTGAAATTTCCTCCATGGGAATCCGTGTAGATGAAAAAGCCCTGGACGAACAGCTTACAAAGGCAGGCTGTGATGACAGAAGAAATCTTCCTTTCCACAAAATGCTTCTGGAGGGCAAACTGCCTCTGACTATCGGGGGCGGTATCGGACAGTCCAGAATCTGCATGCTGCTTCTGGGAAAAGTGCATGTGGGAGAGGTTCAGGCATCTCTTTGGGACGAAGAAACTTTAAAAGCCTGCAAAAAAGCAGGAATCGAAATTTTATAGGAAAAAGGCGGTGCTGCATCAAATACATACCGGGAAATTTCCGGATTGCTGTTTGGTGCAGCACCGCCTTTTTGGCTAGTAAAAAATATAATCCTGCCAGACATATCCCGTCTGGTTTTCATAGATAATCCGATACCAGCCATTTTCGCAGATACCTGTTACCCGTACAGAATCGCCTCCATCTAACTGACCTAAAATTTCAGAACCTGATTGTGCATCAGAGCGGACATTTACGCCGCTTATAATGGTTCCGGTACCGTTTGTTTCTTCTACAGAAACGCCGCTTTCAGGAGTATCCTGTCCGGCCTCCTGACTGTTTACAGCAGAACCGTTTACATTTGTCAGACCTTCTTCTGCTTTCTCTGCCAGGTTTAATACACCGGAATTGTCTTCTGTAGAAATGATTTTCCGAACCTTTGCATTGCCGGAACCCCCGTCTTTTACAGAACCGGTATAAACAATGGTGATATTGTTTCCCGGAATAATGCCATTTTCCAGTTCCAGACTGGCATCTGAGCAATTATCAAAGGTCAGTTTTTCTCCTGTATCTGTTTCCAGGGAAAGCTCTGAACCGGTAAACCGTGTTAAGGTTCCGCTTACAGAAGCGGATACGGCATCTAGCGCTGCCTCTTCCTGTGCCTCTTTATCCTTGCCGCAGGCGGGGAGAGCCAGTAAACTTATGATGAGCATCAGCAAAGCATATTTTTTTGAGAACTGTTTTTTCATGAGCAAGACCTCCTGTTTCGTAAAACTTATAAGGTTTCAGATTCCTTTTATTCAAATTTCTTCAAAGGAATATACAGCAAAATAATATATCCGTTTCAGCAAAAGATTATGACAAAAGCATACAGGGCAGCAGAGAACCAGCATGCCTATGGTTGCGCTTCCCGCTTTTCCAGATGTTTTTTAAAAATCAGCAAAAAGGCAATGGTGGACATCACAGCGCCGATACCGTCTGCCAGAGGCTGTGCGTAGAAAGCGCTTCTGGCGCCAAAGAAAACAGGCAGTATCATAGTAAAGAGCATATAATCTCCCTTTCGCCAGAGCGAAAGCACCAGGGCGGTTTTGCTGCGCCCAAGAGCAGTAAAACCGTCCACGAATACATACTGAAAGCTTAAAGGGATTATCATCAGGGTAAATACACTGATTCCCCAGGTGCAAAGCTGCAGCTGAACCGGGTCTTTGGTAAAAATACGGATAAAAGATTCCGGTATAATCCGGGAAATCAGGAACATGACAGTGGTAAAGCACAGACATAGAAGCAAAATATATTTCTCTGCTTTTTTCACCCGTTTTATTTCTCTTGCTCCATAGTTATAGCTTAAAATGGCCTGGGTACCGCTGGAAATACCAAGCATGGGACCGGTAATCAGCATCATGTAGCTCTGGACAATGGTGGCGCAGGTAATGAGAATATCTCCTTCCTTCGGGCCTCCGTATTTCTGCAACACGGTATTCAGTACAATGATAATCACACTGTCTGTTGCCAGAATCAAGAAAGGGGAAATGCCAAGCCCGATAATTTTCTTCACAATCAGCGGAGAAAAGGATTTTTTCCGAAGCCATGTAATGCGTATGGGAATTTTCTTTCCTGTGAGAAAACAAAAAGCAAAGGCACAGGATGCAAACTGGGCGATTACAGTGGCAACGGCTGCCCCTGCCACCTTCATATCCAGGACAAAGATAAAAACAGGGTCTAAAAGGATATTCGTTACAGCTCCCATAAGCACGGTTACCATACCAATGGCGGGAAAGCCCTGACAGGTAATAAAATAATTCAGTCCAATAGCCATTAGGGCAAAAAAGGTTCCGGCGGTATAAATGGTCAGGTAAGAATCTGCGTAAGGGAAGGTCACAGAGCTTGCGCCGAACCAGTTCAGCAGATGCTTTTTGCTGAGTAAAAACAGAATTGTCAGCAAAACGGAAAATACAGTCAGCATGGCAAAGCTGTGAGCCAGTATGGATTCTGCCTGCTTTTTACGTCCTGCTCCCATACGCATGGCCATAAGGATAGAGCCGCCCAGCCCTATAAGAGTACCAAAGGACGTCAGTAAGGTGACGATAGGCCCGCAGACGCCCACACCTGCCAGGGCAGCATCGCCGATTTTAGGAATATTCCCGATAAATATGCGGTCAATGGTACTGTATAAGACTGTGACAAACTGAGCAATCATGGAGGGAATCGCCAGCTTTAAGACCAGAGGGCCAATCCTGTCCTGTCCCAGGTCAGTTGTGTGTTTCATAGTCAAAATCTCCTTCTTTTCCTCAATATCTGTAAAAAACAGACATAGATGTAATTATTTTAATACGACTTTCCAAAAAAGGAAAGAGAAAATACTTGCCACCTGTAAAAACCCTGTATTATACTGGAATTAAATGTAGAAATCAGAGAGGAAAGGCTATGTTAAAGATTAAAGAATATGTAAAGGTAAAAGACCTGGAAGAGGCGTACCTTTTGAATCAGAAAAGAACCGCCTGTGTGCTTGGCGGGATGGTATGGCTGAAAATGGGAAACCGAAATGTCAGCACAGCCATTGATTTATCCGGACTGGGTCTGGACACCATAGAAGAAACAGAGGAGGAATTCAGAATCGGTGCTATGACGTCCCTGCATGCACTGGAAACCCATAAGGGGCTGGAGGCATATACCAAAGACGCCATGAAGGAAAGCCTGCGTCACATTGTAGGCGTACAGTTTCGCAACTGTGCCACAGTAGGAGGAAGCATTTTCGGCAGATACGGATTTTCTGATGTGCTGACCATGTTTTTAGCTATGGATTCTTATGTAGAGCTTTACAAAGGGGGCGTTGTACCGTTGGCTCAATTTGCACAGAGCAAGCCGGATCGGGATATTTTGGTGCGGATTCTTGTGAAGAAAAGACCGGTAAGAACCGTATACCTAAGTCAGAGAAACAGCAGCACAGATTTTCCTGTACTGACTTGCAGTGTAGGGCTGTTTGCAGACGGGGAAGTCAGAGCAGCAGTAGGCGCCTGTCCGCAAAGGGCAAGATTGGTGCCGGATACCCAGGGGATTTTAAAAGATTTTCTGAATAAAAATCAGGAAGAACAGGAGAAATCTGCTATGGATTTTGCACAGTATGCAAAGGAAACTGTGAAGACAGGAAGTAATATGAGAGCTTCCAAAGAATACAGAAGCCATTTAACAGGCGTTCTGGTAAAACGGGCATTACAGGCAGCAGGAGGTATGGAAAATGGAAATTAAATTCTGGCTGAATGGGGAAAAGACACAGGTGCAGGCAGAGCCGGACGCCTTGCTTCTGGATACCCTGCGGGAACTGGGCTGTTATAGTGTAAAAAGAGGTTGTGAAACAGCTAACTGCGGACTGTGTACAGTCTTAATGGAGGATAAGCCGGTGCTTTCCTGCAGCATGCTTACAGCAAGGGCAGAGGGAAAGCATGTGGTAACGCTGGAAGGTATGCAGGAGGAAGCAAAGGAGTTTGGAGATTTTCTGGCAGGAGAGGGAGCGGAACAGTGCGGATTCTGTAATCCCGGATTTATCATGAACGTATTTGCTATGTTAAAGGAGCTGGAGAATCCTTCAGAGGCGGAAATTAATGAATATCTGGCAGGAAATCTGTGCCGCTGTTCCGGCTTTATGGGACAGACCAGAAGTATTCTGAAATTTCTGGAAGCGAAAAAGGAAGGCGGTGGGAAGGAATGAGTTATGTAAATCAGCCTATGAAGAAAAAGGACGCAGAAGCCCTTGTAACAGGTCAACCAGTATACACCGATGATCTGGCGCCAAAGGACTGTCTGATTGTAAAGGTCTTAAGAAGTCCCCACGCCCATGCCATGATTGAGGAAATCCGTACAGACGCAGCGAAAAAGGTTCCGGGGATTGCCTGTGTTCTGACCTACAAAGATGTGCCTCAGGAGAGGTTTACCTTTGCAGGCCAGACTTATCCGGAATTAAGTCCCTACGACAGACTGATTCTGGACCGTCATATCCGGTTTGTGGGAGATGCAGTTGCCATTGTGGCGGGAGAAACTGAAAAAGCAGTGGATAAGGCAATGAAAATCATTAAGGTACGCTATGAGCTTTTGGAACCAGTGCTGGATTTCCACAAGGCAAAGGATAATCCTGTGCTGCTTCATCCGGAGGATAACTGGGAATCAAAAGTACCGGTAGGGGCAGATAATAAGAGAAACCTCTGTGCTTCAAAGGTGGAAGCTCTGGGCGATGTGGACGCAGTTCTGGCAGACTGTAAATATGTGGTAGAGAGAACTTATCATACAAAAGCCAATCAGCAGGCAATGATGGAAACCTTCCGAGCCTATACGTATCTGGACTATTTCGGCAGGTTAAATGTGGTTGCCTCTACCCAGGTTCCTTTCCATGTCAGAAGAATCCTGGGACGGGCTTTAGGAATCGGTGCATCTAACGTAAGAGTTATCAAACCGCGTATTGGCGGCGGATTTGGGGCAAAACAGACCTCTGTGGCAGAGGTATATCCTGCTCTTGTAACGCTGAAGACAAAACGTTCGGCAAAAATGATTTTCTCCAGATATGAATCTCAGATTTGCTCCTCTCCTCGCCATGAAATGGAGGTAAAGGTGCGTCTGGGTGCGGATGAGCAGGGAATTTTAAAGGCGATTGATATTTATACGCTGTCCAATACCGGTGCTTACGGAGAGCATGGCCCCACTACAGTAGGCCTGTCCGGTCATAAGCCTCTTGGTCTGTACGGAAATACAGAGGCATACCGCTTTGCCTTTGATGTTGTTTATACAAATCACATGTCAGCAGGAGCATACCGCGGATACGGGGCAACCCAGGGGATTTTTGCAGTGGAATCAGCAGTGGACGAGCTGGCAGAACAGATGCATATGGATCCGGTGCGCTTCAGAGAACTGAATATGTCAAAAGAAGGCGGGAAATTCATCGGCTATGACGGCAGTCCGTGGGTCACAAGCTGTACGCTGGATAAATGTCTGGAAAAGGCAAAGCAAATGATTGGCTGGGACGAAAAATATCCCAGAAGAGATATGGGAAATGGAAAAATCCGTGGGGTAGGAGCAGCCCTTGCCATGCAGGGTTCTGCCATTGCAGGGGTTGACGTAGGCGGCGCAACAATTAAACTGGGAGAGGACGGCTCTTATACCTTAAGTCTTGGGGCAACCGATATGGGAACCGGCTGTGATACCATTCTTTCCCAGATGGCGGCAGATGTACTGGAAACGGAATTTGACAATATTGTGGTCTTTGGTGTGGATACGGATATTTCTCCTTATGACTCCGGTTCTTACGCTTCTGCCACAACCTATGTCACTGGAATGGCAGTTGCAGATGCCTGCAAAGAATTGAGAGAAAAAATCAGGGCGCTGGGAGCAGAAATGCTGGAAGCGGCAGCAGAAGAGGTGGAATTTGACGGAAAGCGTGTGTATGTTCTGGACGGAAGCCGGGAGGTTTCTTTGCAGGAGATTGCAGTAAAGGGAACCTGTGGAAACAACGAATCTCTTCATGTAACCGTAAACCGCTCCTCTAAGATTTCACCGCCTCCCTTTATGGCAGGTGTTGCTGAGGTAGAAGTGGACACAGAAACCGGAAGTGTGGAATTAATTGATTATGCGGCAGTGGTAGACTGCGGAACTCCCGTAAATCCCAACCTGGCAAGAGTACAGACAGAGGGTGGTCTGGCACAGGGAATCGGCATGGCGTTGTACGAGGATATTCAGTACAATGAAAAGGGACAGCTTCGGAATAATTCCTTTATGCAGTACAAGATTCCAAGCCGTGTGGATATTCAGAAAATCCGTGTGGATTTTGCCCCAAGCTATGAAAAATCTCACCCCTTTGGTGCAAAATCCATTGGTGAGATTGTTATCAACACCCCTTGTCCTGCCATTGCCAATGCGGTGTACAATGCAGTGGGCGTCCGTGTGCGGGAAATGCCCATAAAACCGGAAAAAATTGCTATGGAGTTAGCTTCAAGAGAAAGGGATATTTGACTATAATTAGACACTTTCTTTCGTATAATCACAAAGCGTCAAAGAATAATAAAATAATCATTAAGGAGAAGAAGTGATGAAAAACCACGAAAGTGAAAAAAAGATCATGTGGTATAGCCTTGCTTTTATGGCATTCTCCACAGTATGGGGTTTTGGAAATGTTATAAACGGCTTTTCTGAATACGGCGGTTTACAAGCGATTGTTTCATGGGCTTTGATTTTTGCCGTATATTTCGTACCATATGCTCTTATGGTGGGTGAGATGGGAAGCGCCTTCAAAGATGCCGGTGGCGGTGTGAGTTCCTGGATTCTGGAAACCATTGGACCGAGAATGGCTTATCTGGCAGGTTGGACTTACTGGATTGTGCATATGCCTTATATTTCACAGAAGCCAAACGGTTCTGTGATCGCGGCAAGCTGGGCAATCTTCAGAGATGCCAGAATCAGCCAGATGAACGTAAGAGTGCTGGCAGTAATCTGTCTGGTGCTGTTCCTGTTCGCAGTATGGGTTGCGTCAAGAGGAATCGGTGTTTTGAAAAAGCTGACTTCCCTGGCAGGTTCTACCATGTTTATTATGTCCCTGTTGTTTATTGTTATGATGATTGCAGCACCGGCTATTACCGGAGCAAAGGTTATGGATATTGACTGGTCCTTAAAGACCTTTATGCCAACTTTTGACAGCAAGTTCTTCCTGAACCTGTCTATTCTGGTCTTTGCAGTAGGCGGTTGTGAGAAGATTTCGCCTTATGTAAATAAGATGAAGAATCCGTCCAGGGACTTCTCAAGAGGTATGATTTCTCTTGCGATCATGGTTACAGTCTGTGCAGTGCTTGGAACCATTGCCCTTGGTATGATGTTTGATTCCAACAACATTCCTGAGGACTTAATGACAAATGGTGCTTACTACGCATTCCAGACATTAGGTGAATATTACCATGTAGGTGACTTCTTTGTAGTGGTATATGCGATTACAAACCTCATCGGACAGTTTGCAGTTATGATTCTGTCTATTGATGCGCCTCTTCGTATGCTGCTTGACAGTGCAGATGAAAACTATATTCCAAAGGCACTGTTCAAACAGAACAAATATGGTACTTACACAAACGGACATAAGATGGTTACCATCATTGTATCCATTCTGATCATTGTTCCGGCTTTGGGTATTGAAAGTGTAGACGTACTGGTAAAATGGCTGGTAAAAGTAAACTCTGTATGTATGCCTCTTCGTTATCTGTGGGTATTTGTGGCATACATTGCATTGAAAAAAGCAGGAGATAAATTCCACGCTGAATACCGTTTTGTAAAGAGCAAGACTGTAGGTATTGTGTTTGGTGTATGGTGCTTCGCCTTTACTGCTATTGCATGTATTCTGGGGATTTATTCCGAGGATACCTTCCAGTTGGTGCTGAACATTGTAACACCGTTCGTACTCATTGGACTTGGCTTTATTATGCCGGTCATTGCAAGACGTTCTAAAAACAAATAATTTATAACAGGGGGTTGTCACACGGACAGTAGTGTTTCGTGGGGCAGCTCTTCTGTCTTTTTGGAGGTAAAAAGATGTATAAGGAAACAGCAAAAGAATTAATTCAGTTTATTGAGAAAAGCCCTACCTGCTTTCATGCAGTGGCTTCTATGAAGGAAATTCTGGAGAAGGCAGGATATGTGGAATTAAAGGAAACAGACAAATGGACAGTTAAAAAAGGCGGAAGATATTTTGTTACGAGAAATGACTCTTCCCTGATTGCCTTTGCGGTACCGGAAGAAGGGATGAAGGGATTCCGTATCATGGCAAGTCACAGCGATTCTCCCTGCTTTAAAATTAAGGAAAATCCGGAAATGACAGTGGATAACAAATATGTGAAGCTGAACGTAGAGCGTTATGGCGGCATGATTTGTGCGCCATGGTTTGACAGACCGTTGTCTGTGGCTGGCCGTGTGATTGTAAAAGAGGGCGAAAAACTGGTGACAAAGCTGGTGGACGTGGACAGAGATTTGCTGCTGATCCCCAATCTGGCGATTCACATGAACCGGGAGGTCAATGACGGATACAAGTACAATGCACAGAAAGATTTATTGCCATTGTTTGGGGACATTGCTGCAAAAGATACGTTTATGAAAACTGTAGCTGAAGCGGCAGACGTACAGGAAGAGGACATTCTGGGACATGATTTGTTCCTGTATAACAGAGAAAAGGGCAGCATCTGGGGCGCCAACGAGGAATATGTTTCCATAGGAAGGCTGGATGACTTACAGTGTGCATTTTCTTCCTTAAAAGGCTTTCTGGCAGGAGAAAAGCAGGAGTATATGGGCGTACACTGTGTGCTGGATAATGAAGAAGTGGGAAGCGGAACAAAGCAGGGAGCAGCCTCTACCTTCCTGTATGATGTACTGGTGCGTGTAAATCAGGCTCTCGGCGGGGATTATGAGGATTATTTAAGATATCTGGCAGACAGCTTTATGGTATCTGCGGACAATGCTCATGCTGTTCACCCCAATTATACAGAGAAAGCAGACCCGGTAAACCGTCCGTATTTAAATGAAGGCATTGTAATTAAGCATAGCGCAAATCAGAAATACTGTACAGACGGCGTTTCCGCAGCCATGTTTAAGGATTTGTGCCACAAGGCAGATGTGCCGTTCCAGACCTTTACCAACCGGTCTGATATTTTGGGCGGATCTACCCTTGGGAATATTTCCAATACCAAGGTGGCGTTAAATGCAGTGGATATCGGACTGCCTCAGTTGGCTATGCACTCTCCATATGAAACCGTGGGAGTGAAGGATACAGAATATCTCATTCGCGTGGCTGAGGAATTATTTGCGTAACAAAGAAGAGAGAGGCCATCCTGAAAAGTTTAAAACCTCGCAAAAATGAGTAGGAGAAGTACTTTAAAAGTTTCTCTTACTCATTTTTTAAAAATTTCAGGAAGATGAACTTCACTGGTATGTATAAATCTTTCGGCAGCTGTGAAATCTTTAAAGATTCCGTTTCCAATTTCAGCAGTTCCCGTCTAAAGTTGAAGAAGGACAGGTTACAGAGCAGATTTTGGAGTTGATGAAAGAAGGGGCTGTAGTTTTACAACGTTTCTTCTATTATTTATTATAATGATAGAAAGCGGCACAGGATTTTATCTTACAAATTTCATAATATTATAAATATTAATAAGAATAATCAAAACCATCAGTCCAATGAACAGTTTATCTACAGTCTTGTCTTCTATCTTTTTATTTACCTTTCGTCCAAAAGCGCCTCCGGCAATACCGCCAATTACCATGAAAACTAATGTGATTAACTGAAAATCAGGGACACTTTTTGTTGCCAGAGAAGACAGCAGGCTGGCTATCTGGGAAAAGAAAATAATGTACAGCGAGTTTTCAGCAGCAACCTTTGTAGACATAGAAAAGAAGAAAAACAGAACTACCAGGTTGATAGGCCCTCCGCCAATACCAAGGAAGGAGGAGAGAACTCCAAGAAAAATACCAATGCAGATACAGACAACCGGGTTTACAATGCGGTACGTTTTAATACGTGCCTTATAAATGGTGTAGACTAGGGTACCAAGAGTCACAATAAGCAGGCAGGCAGCCTGTACAGCGCCGACTTTGTTTTTATCAGGACTCAGGGACGAAATAAGGGAGAAAAGGTATTTTCCAAGAAGTCCTCCGGCGGCTGCTCCCAGTGCAAGGGGGAGTCCGGTTTTCTGTTCTACATGGGATTCTCCGCTCAGTTTGTTTTTGATAACAGAGTAGGTGGACATGGAAAGTACCGTGCAGCCGGACAGGAAGCTTATGGTGGCAACGTCCATAATGCCAAAAGCGTCCAGAACGGGTTTGATAATGACTCCGCCTCCAATGCCGCAGATTGCACCAATAACAGAGGCTGAAAAACAGATTAGAAAAATTAATAATAATACCATTATGATACCTCACTTTTGTATAGTTATATTTATTTTAGTCTTTTCATGGATATATAGCAATTCTTATGTTATTATGGTATATATAACAAAAATATTATGTATAGGGGAGAAAAGTATGACACTCAGACATTTACGCATTTTTTCAGAAGTATGCAGGCAGGAGAGTATTACCCTTGCAGCAGAGCGTATGAATATGGCCCAGCCAGCGGTGAGTTATGCTATTCGAGAATTGGAAAGCTATTATGGAACAAAGCTGTTTGAGCGTATGAATCGAAGACTTTATATTACAGAATCCGGGGAACAGCTTCTTTTGTATGCAGATTCTATATTGTCCCAGTTTGATGAGGCGAGGGACGTTTTAAGAGATGTGCATGCAGTGACAAAAGTAAGGGTAGGAACCAATGTATCCTTTGGAATCAGCCGTTTTCCTGAAATGCTTTCTGAATTTTCGAAGCAGTATCCTCAAATTCCTCTTTATACCAGAGTGGAAAATTCCAGACAGATAGAACAACATCTCATGAGAAATGAGCTGGATTTTGGAATTATGGATTATCCCCTGAATCCGCGCTTTTTTGTCTGCCACCCTGTGGGAAAGGATATTATGACTGCAGTATGTGCCTGTTCTTATGAAATCAGGAACAGGGTAACGCTGGAGGAACTCTGCGAATATCCTCTTTTGTTGCGTGAAAAGGGAAGTGGTTCGAGAAATATGACAGAAGAATTTGTAGAAAAATATAAAAGAAAGCTGAATATTCTTATGGAAAGCATCAGTGTCCAGAGTTTGATAGAAGTCTGCAGCAAAGGGTTGGGAGTGCTTATGATTTCCAAATCCATTGTTGCGCCTTTTATGGAGAACTATAAGTTAAAGGAAATTAAGATACAGAATACAGAAGTCACAAGAGAATATTATTTTGTTCATCATAAAAGTAAGTTTTTAACAAAGAGTATGAAGGCATTTCAAGAATATATGACAGCGCGGACAGAAAAAGTATAGGAAAAATATACAAAAATCAGAGGTCAGGGAAAAGAAAGCCAACAAATACTTTGCAAACAGAGAAAAGTGTGCTATGATGATTCATATATCAAAGATATACGGTTACAGTGTCAGAAGCGAACGTAGATTCATGTCAATTCAGACGATTTTCCTGTTTATTGTTAAAATGAAAAAATAAGTAGTATTTTTTTACAGTTCCGGGTTTGAAACTGTAGGAAAAATGCAATGGAATGAAATTTCAGAAAGGAATTTGTAATGAGAGAAAAGTATGATTCATTGTCATTAGGGGCATTAAAAGAAATTGCAAAGGCAAGAGGATTAAAAGGTATTTCAACACTGAAAAAAAGTGAACTGGTAGAACGAATGGTACAGGAAGACGAGAAGGATAAAAAAGCGGCAGAACAGAAAAAGCAGGAAGAAGCATCTGAAACAACTGCAGAACGCAGGACAGAAATCAGAACAGAGGCAAGAGAAGAGAAAAGGGCTGTATCAAGGGAGGAAAATCAGGAGAATCGCAGTGCAAGAGCGCCTATGGAGCAGTCTGAGTTGGACAGCGGAATTACGGTAAAGGGAATTTTAGAGGTGCTTCCTGATGGCTATGGGTTTATCCGAAGTGATAATTATCTTCCTGGGGACAATGATGTGTATGTATCTCCGTCCCAAATTCGCAGATTTAATTTAAAGACCGGAGATATTTTAAGAGGGAATACGAGAGTAAAAAGTCAGAATGAAAAATTTTCTGCGCTGCTTTATGTGACTCATATCAACGGATTTAAGGCCAACGAGATGCAGCGTATGAATTTTGAGGATATGACACCCATATTCCCAAATGAAAGACTTCATCTGGAGCGTCCGGGCGGAAGTATGGCCATGAGAATTACAGATCTTGTAAGCCCTATCGGAAAGGGACAGAGAGGAATGATTGTATCTCCGCCAAAGGCTGGTAAGACAACCCTTTTAAAAGATACGGCAAAATCTATTCTGCGGAACAACCCGGAAATGCATTTGATTATCCTGCTTATTGACGAGCGTCCGGAAGAGGTTACGGATATGAAAGAGGCAATTAAGGGGAAAAATGTGGAAATTATTTATTCCACTTTTGATGAATTACCGGAACATCATAAACGAGTATCCGAAATGACGATTGAGCGTGCAAAGCGTCTGGTAGAACACAAAAAAGACGTTACCATTTTCATTGACAGTATTACCAGACTGGCAAGGGCATACAACCTGACTGTTCCGCCAAGCGGACGTACTCTTTCCGGAGGTCTGGATCCGGCTGCCCTGCACATGCCCAAGCGTTTCTTTGGTGCTGCCAGAAACATGAGAGAGGGTGGAAGCCTGACAATTCTGGCAACAGCTTTAGTGGATACAGGAAGCAAAATGGACGATGTTGTCTATGAAGAATTTAAGGGTACAGGCAATATGGAACTTGTACTGGATAGAAAGCTTCAGGAAAAGAGGGTCTTCCCTGCCATTGATATTGCCAAATCCGGCACCAGAAGAGAGGATCTGCTTCTGGACAGAGAAGAGCAGGAAGCTGTGGATATTATGCGGAAGGCATTAAATGGTATGAAGTCAGATGAAGCTACTGAAAATATTCTGAATATGTTTGCAAGAACAAAGGATAATGCGGAATTTGTGCAAATGGTGAAAAAGCAGAGGATTCTTTAAAGAAAACCTTAATAAGCCTTGCATTTGGAATGAGAATATGATATAATTCAAAAGCTGTTTGAATTTGAAAACGCAATAAAACAATATAAATAATCAAAATATATAAGAGGTGAATAAAATGAGAGAAGGAATCCATCCAAATTACCAGGAATGTACAGTAACTTGCAACTGTGGAAATACATTTAAGACAGGTTCTACAAAATCTGAACTCCGTGTAGAAGTTTGCTCTAAATGTCATCCTTTCTATACAGGACAGCAGAAAGCTGCACAGGCTCGTGGACGTATTGATAAGTTCAACAAGAAATACGGCATGAATAAATAAGAGATAGAAGAGGCTGAGGTTTGAGGACTTCGGCCTCTTGTTGCGTTTGGAGGAAACATGAAATCATCGAACATTGGCGGACAGGCTGTAATGGAAGGCATTATGATGCGTCACGGGGACGTATATTCTGTTGCAGTGCGAAAGCCGGATAAAGAAATAGAGGTCAAGGTTGAAGATTATAAAAGCATTATAAAAAATAGGAAAATTCTGAGGCTTCCCATTATACGCGGTGTGTTTAACTTTATAGATTCTCTGGTGGTGGGGACAAAATGTCTGATGTATTCCGCCACTTTTTTTGAAGAGGAGGAAGAACTGGAAAAGCGCAAGGCTCTGTCAGGAGAAGAAAGGGAGAAGCAGGAGGCGAAAAAGGAAAAAGAAGATAAGGTGCTTATGACTGCCACCGTTATTTTTTCGGTTGTACTTTCTGTGGGTCTTTTTATGGTATTGCCCTATTTGCTGGCAAGTCTTTTGCATAAGGTAGGAGCAAGCGAACATCTTGTAACTGTGGCAGAGGCGTTTGTGCGAGTGGTACTGTTTCTGTCCTATATGCTGCTGATTTCTAAGATGCAGGATATCCAGAGGGTGTTTATGTATCATGGCGCAGAGCATAAGTGTATAAATTGTGTAGAAAACGGAAAACCACTGACTGTGGAGAATGTTATGGCAAGCTCACGGTTTCACAAGCGCTGCGGAACCAGCTTTCTGTTTTTTGTGATTATTATCAGTGTTATTTTCTTTTTGGGATTTTTTGCAATCGTTCCCATAAAGACTATGTGGCTGCGGATTGTAGTGCGTATTTTGCTGGTACCGGTGATTGCCGGAGTATCCTATGAATTTATTAAGTTGGCAGGAAACAGCGACAATGGGGCAGTTGCCTTTCTTTCCAAGCCAGGGCTGGCACTGCAGAAACTGACTACAAAGGAGCCTACACCGGATATGGCGGAGGTGGCAATTCAGGCTGTAGAAGCTGTCTTTGACTGGAGAGCCTATCTGGAAGAGAATTTCCAACAGACACAGGCAGACGGGGAAGATTAATATGGCAACATACAGAGAATTACTGGAAAACGGAAAGAAATATTTAAAAGAAAAACAAATAGAGGACGGAAATCTGGACGCCTGGCTTCTTATGGAGCATGTGTGCGGGATTTCCAGAACATGGTATTTTGTTCATGAACAAGAGGAAGCGCCAAAAGAGCAGGAAACAGAATATCGAAGACTTTTCAGGCTGCGTGGGGAAAAAATACCCTTACAGCAGCTTACCCATGAAGCGTATTTCTATGGAATGAAATTTTATGTAAATGAGCATGTGCTGATTCCAAGGCAGGATACAGAAGTCCTGGTAGAGGAAGTGCTGAAGGAAGCAAAAGCCGGGAAGGGACTGAGGATTCTGGATATGTGTACCGGAAGCGGCTGTATTTTGCTCAGTCTTCTGGCAAATCTGGAGGAGTCAGAGGGAACAGGTGCAGACCTTTCCCGGGAAGCCCTGAAGGTGGCAGAAAGAAACGGAAAAATGCTGGGACTTTCGGCACAGTGGATAAACAGTGATTTGTTTCAGCAGATTTCGGGAAAATATGATATTCTGGTGTCAAATCCCCCGTATATTCAGACTGCAGTGATTGAGGGGCTTATGGAAGAAGTGAAGTGCCATGAGCCCAGAATGGCTCTGGACGGAAAAGAGGACGGCCTGTATTTTTACCGAAAAATTACAGAGCAGGCAGGTGCATTTTTGAATCCGGGAGGGCTTCTTGCTTTTGAAATCGGCTATGACCAGGGAGAAGCTGTTGCCCGGCTTTTGAAAGAACAGGGCTATGAAGAGATACAGATAATCAAAGACCTGGCAGGACTTGACCGGGTGGTAACAGGAAAGAAAAATCAGGAGGAAAATCATGTTTGATAAATTAGAGGACATCTTAGTCCGCCTTGAGGAAATATTAAATGAATTAAATGAGCCGACAGTGGCAAATGATACTGCGAGATTTCAGAAGCTGATGAAAGAGCAGAGCGATTTGCAGCCTATTGCAGATGCATATAATGAATACAAACGCTGCAAGGAAACCGTAGAGGACAGTCTGATGATGTTAGATGAGGAATCTGACGAGGATATGCGGGACATGTTAAAAGAAGAGTTGTCAGAGGCGAAGAAGAGAATTGAAGAACTGGAAAAGGAGCTGAAAATTCTGCTTCTGCCAAAAGACCCTAATGATGAGAAAAACGTTATTGTGGAAATCCGTGCAGGTGCAGGCGGTGATGAGGCTGCACTGTTCGCAGCAGAAATCTACAGAATGTATGTTAAATATGCAGAATCCCAGAACTGGAAAACAGAAATGATGAGCCTGAATGAAAACGGCATTGGTGGGTTTAAGGAAGTTACCTTTATGATTAACGGAAAAGGCGCTTATTCCAGACTGAAATATGAAAGCGGTGTACATCGTGTACAGCGTGTGCCGGAAACAGAAAGTGGCGGACGTATCCATACTTCCACCATTACAGTGGCAATTATGCCGGAGGCAGAAGAAATTGATTTTGAGTTGGATTTAAATGACTGTAAATTTGATGTGTTCCGGGCTTCTGGAAATGGTGGACAGTGCGTCAACACCACAGACTCTGCAGTGCGTCTTACACATATCCCTACTGGAATTGTAATTTCCTGTCAGGACGAGAAATCACAGTTGAAAAACAAGGATAAAGCTTTAAAGGTTCTTCGTTCCAGACTATATGATATGGAATTACAGAAGCGTCACGATGCAGAAGCGGAGGCAAGAAGAAGCCAGGTAGGTACAGGCGATCGTTCTGAAAAAATCAGAACCTACAATTTCCCTCAGGGCCGTGTGACAGATCATAGAATTAAATTGACTCTTCACAGGCTGGACAGTATTCTGAACGGGGATTTGGAAGAGATTATAGACTCTTTAATTGCTGCAGACCAAAGCGCTCGCTTAAGCGGTCTGGAGAATTCATAAATAAAGAGAAAAGTTTTTTGAAATAAGGAGAAGTGAGAGTATGAAAAAAACAGCATTAGTCATCATGGCAGCAGGAATCGGAAGCCGTTTCGGCAAAGGGATCAAACAGCTTGCAAAAGTAGGCCCAAGTGGGGAAATTATTATGGACTACTCCATTCATGATGCTCTGGAAGCTGGCTTTAATAAAGTGGTTTTTATTATCCGCAGGGATATTGAAGAAGAATTCCGTAGCATTATCGGAAACAGAATTGAGAAGATTACAGAAGTAGAGTATGTATATCAGGATATCAATGATTTGCCGGAAGGCTTTGTCTGCCCGGCTGACCGTACAAAGCCGTGGGGAACAGGCCATGCCGTACTGGCAGCGAAAAAAGTGATTCAGGAGCCTTTTATTGTCATTAACGCAGATGATTATTACGGAAAAGAAGCTTTTGTAAAAATTCATGATTATCTGGTAGAAGAAAAACCGGCTGGGAATAAGATGGATATCTGTATGGCAGGCTTTATTCTGGAAAATACTTTAAGTGACAATGGTGGCGTAACAAGGGGTGTTTGTGCTTTAGATGAAAACAAAAATCTGATGAGTGTTACAGAAACCTATAATATTCAGAAAACACCGGAAGGACCTGCATCTGTAGATGAAGAAACCGGTGAAAAGACCATGCTGGATTCTCAGACATTGGTTTCCATGAACATGTGGGGGCTGACACCGGAATTTCTGGAGGTACTGGAGAAAGGCTTTGCAGAATTTCTGGCAGAGGTAAAACCGGGAGAAATCAAGAAGGAATACCTGCTTCCGGCAGTGGTTGACCAGATGATTAAGGAAAACAAAGCAGAGGTAGCAGTTTTAAAAACCCATGATACCTGGTTTGGCGTAACTTATCAGGAAGATAAAGAGAAAGTAATGGAATCTTTTAAAGAATTGGTAAAAAAAGGAGTATATAAAGAACAGCTCTTTTCATAATCATATTTTTGTGTTATCTTATTAAAGGATAAAAAGATAAAAAAAATGAATGATTGTGTAAAAAAGGAGTTAAGCTATGGGAAAATATTTTGGAACCGATGGTTTTCGCGGTGAGGCAAATGTAAATCTGACAGTAGAGCATGCATTTAAAGTGGGAAGATTTCTGGGCTGGTATTTCGGAAGAGAACATAAGGCACAGATTGTTATCGGAAAAGATACCAGAAGAAGCAGCTATATGTTTGAGTATTCTCTGGTAGCAGGTCTGACGGCTTCCGGTGCAGATGTGTATCTTCTCCATGTAACTACGACCCCCAGTGTTTCCTATGTTGTGCGTACAGAAAATTTCGACTGCGGTATCATGATTTCTGCCAGCCATAATCCTTTCTATGACAATGGAATTAAAATTATCAATGGAAACGGACAGAAAATGGAGGCTTCCGTGGAAGAGCAGATTGAAGCTTATATCGACGGTGAAATGGAAGAATTACCTCTGGCAAAAAGAGAGAATATTGGACGCACTGTAGACTTTTCAGCAGGAAGAAACCGCTATATCGGCTATCTGATTTCCATTCCCACCAGAGCGTTTAAAAACGTACGCATTGGTCTGGACTGTTCAAACGGAAGCGCTTCTGCTATAGCAAAGAGCGTTTTTGATGCTTTAGGTGCGAAAACCTATGTAATCCACAACAATCCGGACGGAACCAATATTAATGCTGATTGCGGCTCCACACATATCAATGAGTTGAAAGCCTTTGTAAAGGAAAATGGACTGGACGTGGGATTTGCTTATGATGGTGATGCAGACAGATGCATTGCTGTAGACGATAAGGGAGAAGAGGTCAATGGGGATCTGATCCTCTATGTGTGCGGCAAGTATATGAAGGAATGCGGAAAATTAAATAACGATACCATTGTGACAACGGTTATGTCCAATCTGGGTCTGTATAAGGCATGTGACAGAGAAGGAATCCGCTATGAAAAAACAGCGGTAGGTGATAAATATGTCTGCGAAAATATGATGGCAAACGGACACTCCATTGGCGGAGAGCAGTCCGGACATATTATTTTCTCTAAGCATGCAACAACAGGAGATGGAATTCTGACTTCTTTAAAGCTTATGGAAGTGATTATTGAGAAAAAGGTTCCGCTCAGCACACTCACAAGAGAGGTTACAATTTATCCTCAGGTGCTGAAAAACGTAAGGGTTCATGATAAAAAGACGGCAAGAGAAAATCAGAAAGTAATCGAAGCTGTAGCAGAGGTAGAAAAGGCTCTGGGAGAGGACGGCAGAATTCTGGTCAGAGAGAGCGGCACAGAGCCATTGATTCGTGTTATGGTGGAAGCAGCTACAGACGAAATCTGTGAGTCTTATGCAGATAAGGTTGTGGAAGTTATGCGTTCTGAAAATCTGATTGCCGAATAAGGAAATGAGGTTAAACAGGTGAAAAAAGGATTTGTTTTGGCAGCAGTTGTGCTGTGTTTTCTGGGCGGCTGTAAGGGCAGTGAACCTACCGCATATGAGGTTGGCACAGAACATCTGGAAAAAGAGAAGTACACACAGGCGATTGAAAATTTTCAAAATGCGATTCAGGAGGGCGACCATACAGTGCAGTCCTGGAGAGGGATTGGAATAGCCTGGAGCGGACAGGGCGTTTTTGATAAGGCGGAAGAAGCTTTTATAACAGCTTTGGGACTGACAGAACGTTCAGAAAAGGCGTTGAAAACAGATTTGTATTTTTACCTGGCAGACGCCCTGTATCATCAGGGAAAATATGAAAAATGTGCAGAAACCTGCAGTGAGCTTTTAAAGCAGCAGAAAAAAAAGGACGCTTATTTCCTGCGGGGAAGTGCGTACTTGCGGATGGACGAATATAAAAAGGCGGACAGTGATTTCTCCAGAGTGGTTTCCGGCTCTGAAAATTACGAGGATTATCTGGATATTTACAAAATTTATAAATCCTGCGAGTTGAATGCAGACGGCAGCACCTATCTGGAAAGCGCTTTGGAGATTAAGGCAAAATCCCCGGAGGATTATTACAATCAGGGGAGAGTGTATTATCATCTGCAAGAGTATGAAAAAGCGGAGAAGGCTTTAAAAAAGGCCTGGGAAGAGGAATACATCCCGGCGCTGGTGTATCTGGGAAAGGTTTATACAGAGGCACAGCAGCCTCAAGAGGCAGCCTCCATGTATAAAAAATGCCTGGAGCAGGAAGGGCTGAAGGCAGAAGGATATAACGGTCTTGCCTATTGCGCTATGCTTCAGGAAGATTATGCCGGAGCTTTGTCCTATGTAGAAAAAGGGCTGAAGGAAAAGGACGCCCAGGTGCAGCAGGCACTTTTGTTTAATGAAATTGTGATTTATGAGAAGCAGATGGACTTTACATCTGCAAAAGAAAAAATGCAGGAATACCTGGAATTGTATCCGGCAGATAAAGAGGCAGTGAGAGAGAATTACTTTTTGCAGACCAGATAGAGAATAAGAGAAACACATAGAAAAGTGCTGCCCCGGGAAAGTATATATGGAATACTCATAAAACTATTCCATATATACTTTTCCCGGGGCAGTATTTTTGTGTCATAGGACACATTTTCCTATGACACAAAAAACGCTTCACGAAATTCTTTTTTATTACAGGACAGGGGTTTCGCTTCCGTAAACCTGTACCTCATAGATGCGGGCAGCGGAGTCAGAACCCTGTGTAGGTTTCACAACAGATAATTTCACATATCTTGCATTTACCGGAGCAAAGGTATCCAGTGTTTCTCCGGCAGTGTTTTTGGTGACTGTGACAACTGGTGTATATTCCGTGCCATCTGCGCTGACAGAAATGGTGTAGGCCTTGGTATTCATATCTGCGCCTTCGCCGCCTGCTTCTGCATGGCTGAGAGCAATCTGACTTACTGTCATTTCTTTGCCAAGGTCAATAGTCAGATCATGAGGTGGAGTTCCGGTTGCACACCATTTCTTTGTGATATCTCCGTCTACTGCAAACTGAGGCGCTTCATTCTCATTGGTGAAGGCAGTTGCCTCAGCGGCCTTTCCCTGAGATAAAAGAGCAAGTTCACAATCTTTTGCCAGGTCAGAGGAAACCACAATACAGCCGGTGAGTGTTTTGGTATCTTCTCCAGATTCATTTTTTGCAGTTACGGTTACGTCGTAGATTCCTTCTTTGTCATAAGTCGCGGTTACAGAATCGCCCTCTGCGCTTTCCTGGCTGGAGCCCGGCAGTTTCCAGGTGATGTTTTCTGTGTTCTGTGAACAGCCGCTTTCAAAGGTAATGCTGGAACCAGGACCTACCAAGGTCTGAGAGGCTTTGGCGCCTGCCTTTGGAAGGCTATTATCCGGCCATTCAATCGTTGTTGAAGCAGATTTTCCTTTTTCCATAGTATTGGTAACCGGTACTACCATGAATTCGGATTTGTTTGTTTCATCAGTTCTTGGCAGAGTATTGATGTAGAAGCACTCTGTGTTGGATACACCCAGTAGGGACAGGGATTTGTCCTGATTTACCCGGTAAACTTCATAATAAGAAGCTGGCTGGCTGCTTTCCCAGGACAGGCGCACACCTGCGTACAGGCCGTCTTCATCAAATTCTACATCGTCTGCCGTAACCTTGGAAACCTCTGCTGTCTTTTCTTTTTCGGCTGTCATGGTAATGTTTCCGAAATACAGTTTATAAGAATCTGCATTTTCTTTTGTGGTTAATTCATAGGCGATTTTGCGAATATCTTTGCCTTCAAATTTGGAAAGATCATAGGTAATGGTTGTCCAGTCTTCTCCTGCTTTTTTGTCGCCTTTTATAGTTTCCGTGCTGTTGTCATCAAAGGTAAGAACCGCATTTACCTGAGTTTCCTGTGTGGCTTTTACTGTTGTGGTAAAGGTGGTATCCTTTTCTACCGGAAGGTCTGCGCTGTAAAGGTCAATGGTAGAAGCCGTGTCTTTTGCCATATTTCCCAGAAGGCGCAGGGAGGTTCCGCCATACCAGGCATTTCCCACGTCAAAGGCGGCTGTGAGATGATTTTCCCCTTCGTTTTTAATAATCCAGCGATAGGTTGGAAGAATATCTCCGATGCTGCGGTTGTTCCAGTCCAGCTTGGAAATCTGTTCTCCGTCTTTAAAGAAGCTGTAGCCGCTTCCGGTGTTGAAATTGGTTACAAAAGGCAGAGAAGTAATGGCAGATTTTTCTGTTACATAAGTGGAAACACCGTGCCACTGTTCTGCAGAAGCATATTTTATGTCTGCGGAAGGGTCGCTCTTACTGTTTACCCAGAGGTTGTTTTCTTTTTTATGGAAGTCATCCAGGTTCTGTGCAGAGGAATAAGCCCAGTTCGGACAGTACAGCCCGAGAGAAGTATGTGCAGTGCCGTCTTCACCTGCGAATAAATCCCAGCGCACAGGAGTCATATATCCGTTTGCCTGTACGTCTACACCTGCAAACAGGTCATAGGAATCCAGCCCCAGCTCTTCTGCTTTTTTGGCAGAGGCTTCCAGAAGTTTCTGGTCAGCCAGTTTGTCTTCTGTCCACCAGAAGTTTAAGAACATTTCATCAGCCACAGGGTTTCCCTCAGAATCCTGAAGGAACATGGAGTTCTTATCTGTCAGGGCATTCTGCCAGTCGATTTTTCCCTCAGAGGTCATGGAATCATAGTAGATTACCTTGGATTCCGGGGCTTTTTCTTTCATGTATTTGATAAAAGCCTGCATTTTTGTGGCATATTCCGGTGTCAGAGGTTTGCTTTCACTGCCTTCTGTTTCCTGATTAATGAACCAGCCGTCAAAGCCGTAGAGTTCTGCTACTTCAATGAGCTTATCTGCCAGAGGGAAGGATTTGTCTTCTTTTTGTGTCAGGAAGGTATCCAGCCATTCTGTTTTTCCGCCAGATACGTCCTGCGGGAAGAATACAGTACCAATAACAGGCACACCGTTTTTGTGCCCCAGGTCTGTGACATCAGGGCTTGGAGGCACAATCAGACCTTCGCCTGAAGAGCCGCCCCAGTACACCAGTTCATCGACATACTGCCAGTAAGTGAAGATATTGCAGTCTGCCTTATTCAGTCCATGAGGTGCATTACCGCTGGTGCTGGAGTTCATAATGGAAATTGCCATAACTTCAGTATCTGTATTTTGGGTACTGTTTACAGGGGTGAGGTTATCTTTATCCACTCTTTCGGCAAGAGGAATCGTGCTGACATTGTAAGCCAGATCTTTGTCCTCATCAGGATTCCATTCCAGAAGCTGTTCAGGAAACCAGTAAGAGGATTCCGGTTGCTTGTTCATGACAAGCTCTTTGTTTTCGTTTTCCTCTGTGACCTGATATTTACTGTCTGTCTTTTCTGCTTTTGGGGAATCAGAAGACGGAGTCTGACAGGAACACAGACTGGCAGCCATAAGCACAGACATTCCTGCGGCTGCCGGTTTTAAAAATTTTTGTTTTCTTTTCATAAGAATCTCCTTTCATAAGTTCTCCTTTACAGGATAATATACTAGAAAAAATGCAAGAAAAATAGTGGAAAGATAATAGGTTTTCTGTACGAATTATATAATAATTGGAGAAAAAAGTGCGGGGGCTTGCGGGAACGGAGAGAAGGAAGTATCATAAGAGCAAGAAAAAAGACAGGAGAAGTGTATGGAGTTATATGAATTAAAGGAAGAACAGGAACGTGTGGTTTTAGTAGGCGTACAGACGCAGGACGGAGATGATACAGAGGAATCCTTAAAGGAACTGGAGGAGCTGGTAAAGACAGCAGGAGCAGTGTCGGTGGGAACTGTAATACAGAGCCGGGAAGCGATTCACCCGGGATATTATGTGGGAACTGGAAAACTGGAAGAAATCCGCATGGCAGCAGATGCCTATCATGCAACAGGAATTGTGTGTGATGACGAGCTTTCCCCTTCTCAGATGAATAATCTGGAGCGGGAGCTGGGGTTGAAAATCATGGATAGAACTGTAGTGATTCTGGATATTTTTGCTGCCAGAGCCAATACCAGCGAGGGTAAAATACAGGTGGAGCTGGCGCAGCTTCGATACCGGGCAGCCCGACTTACCGGCCTGGGAACTTCCATGTCCAGACTGGGTGGTGGAATCGGAACCAGGGGACCGGGCGAGAAGAAGCTGGAAATGGACAGGCGGTTGATTAAAGCCCGGATTTCTCAGTTAAAGAAAGAACTGGAACAGGTGAAACGCCACAGGGAGCTGTTGAGAGAGGGCAGAAAGCGGGAGAATATCAAAACCGCTGCTATTGTTGGCTATACAAATGCAGGAAAATCTACACTTTTAAATACCCTTACAGATGCCTGTGTACTGGAGGAGGACAAATTATTTGCAACTTTGGACCCTACGACCAGAGTGCTGGAGCTTCCGGGAAAGCAGAAGATTTATCTGACAGATACGGTAGGATTTATCCGAAAGCTGCCTCATCATTTAATTGAGGCATTTAAAAGTACCCTGGAGGAAGCAAAATATGCGGATTTTATTATCCATGTAGTAGACGCGTCCAATCCTCAGATGGAAGAGCAGATGTATGTGGTGTATGAAACCCTTCAGGAACTGGGCGTACAGGATAAAAAAATGGTTACCTTATTCAATAAGCAGGATAAATTAACTGATGAAGGAATTTTCCGTGATTTTAAGGCTGATTATGTAATTAAGACGGCTGTTAAGACCGGACAGGGGCTGGAGGAGCTGAAAAAGGTTCTGGAAAAGCTGCTGACAGAAGACCAGATTTATATAGAGCGGGTGCTGGATTATCAGGAAGCAGGACAGGTACAGCTTATACGCAAGTACGGACAGTTGATTTCTGAAGAATATACAGAAGCGGGAATTGAGATAAAGGCAAGGGTACCGAGGGATATATACGGAAAAATCGGCGGAAAATAAAAATTCAGCCAACCACAGGGTGCGAAATGTGGTTGGCTGAATTTTTTATACGGAAATCAAATTTCCTCTATCGAAAAGTAGTCTTATTTCTGATTTTTTTTAGCCTCAGCCATTTTCATAGCACGAACTTTTAACGGAAGTCCGAATAAGGTGATGAAGCCGTCTGCATCGTGATGGTCATATAAGTCGCCGGTTGTAAAGGAGGCCAGAGATTCGTCATATAAGCTGTATGGAGAGGTTGTGCCTGCTTTGATGATGTTGCCTTTATACAGTTTGAATTTTACTTCTCCTGTTACATACTGCTGTGTGGATTCCACGAATGCCTGGATTGCCTCGCGAAGAGGTGTGAACCATTTTCCTTCGTATACAATCTGTGCAAACTGGCTGCCCAGCTTCTTTTTCATTTCCATGGTGTCGCGGTCTAAAATCAGTTCTTCTAACTGGTTGTGTGCTTCCATAAGAATGGTTCCGCCTGGTGTTTCGTATACGCCGCGGGATTTCATACCCACGACACGGTTTTCTACGATATCAATGATACCAATGCCGTTTTCGCCGCCTAATTTATTCAGTTCAGTGATGATTTCAGATACCTTCATGGCTTTTCCATTTAAGGTTTTGGGAACACCGGCTTCAAAAGTCATAGTTACTTCTGTTTCCTTGTCCGGAGCTTTCTGAGGGGTCACACCTAACACCAGCAGGTCATCATAATTTGGTTCTGCAGCAGGGTCTTCCAGTTCCAGTCCCTCGTGGCTGATATGCCATAAATTTCTGTCACGGCTGTAGCTGTGGCTTGCGTCAAAGGGGAGGTCAATTCCGTGAGCTTTGCAGTAAGCAATTTCATCTTCACGGGACTGCATCGTCCAAACATCAGTCATACGCCATGGGGCAATAATTTTTAAATCAGGTGCCAGAGCCTTAATACCCAGCTCGAAACGAATCTGGTCATTTCCTTTGCCGGTCGCACCGTGACAGATAGCAGAAGCGCCTTCTTTTCTTGCGATTTCTACCAGACGCTTTGCAATACCCGGGCGAGCCATGGAAGTACCCAGAAGGTATTTGTTTTCATAGACAGCGCCTGCCTGTACGCAGGGAACAATGTAGTCATCACAAAACTCATCAACAATATCTTCAATATATAATTTGGAAGCGCCGGAAAGTGCGGCACGTTCTTCCAGTCCGTCCAGCTCTGCACCCTGACCGCAGTCGATGCAGCAGCAGATTACTTCATAATCAAAGTTTTCCTTTAACCAGGGAATTAAGGCTGTAGTGTCCAACCCGCCGGAATATGCTAAAATTACTTTTTCTTTCATGATGAATATCCTCCTTATCATTCACAACATTTATATGAATTTATCTGTTTTGTTTTCGTTGGTATTAATATACAACAAAAATTATAATTATGCAATAGAAAAATGCAAAAAATGAAAAAAATTTTAGGAGTGCAGACAGATATAAAGAAAGGTTATGTCTGCCATTACTCAGAAGAATCCTATGTATTCCTATTATATATAGGGATATGTACAGGGGATGAAGAAAAGAAAAGGAAAAAAGAAAAAAGTGAAAAATTACAAAAAATACTTGCATATATAAATGGAGAGATGTATAATTATTCAAAAATTCATAGAAATATGCAGGAAGAAAAAGAAAGGATACACAGAATTTCTTGCAGAGAAAAATATTCAGGAGTATGATGAATAAAATATGGAAGCGAGGGTGAAGACCATGATTAAAGTAGGAATTATTGGTGCGACAGGATATGCAGGACAGGAACTGGTTCGGCTTTTAAAAGGACACGGCAACGCAGAGGTCAAATGGTTCGGCTCCAGAAGCTATATTGATAAAAAGTATGCCCAGGTTTATCAGAACATGTTTGAGATTGTAGAGGACACTTGTCTGGACGACAATATGGAGGAATTGGCAGAGCAGGTAGATGTGATTTTTACGGCAACTCCCCAGGGGCTGTGTGCCTCCATGGTAAATGAGGATATTCTTTCCAAGGTGAAAATCATTGATTTAAGTGCAGATTTCCGCATCAAAGATGTATCTGTATATGAAGAATGGTATGGATTAGAGCATAAATCACCTCAGTTTCTGCCCGAGGCGGTGTATGGTCTGTGTGAAATAAACAGGGACAAAATCAGACAGGCAAGACTGGTAGCAAATCCGGGGTGCTATACGACTTGCAGTATTCTCACCTGTTATCCATTGGTAAAGGAAGGGATTATTGATGCTAATACCCTGATTATTGATGCAAAATCCGGAACCTCCGGTGCAGGAAGAGGGGCGAAGCTGGATAATCTGTTCTGTGAGGTCAATGAAAATATAAAGGCTTACGCAGTAGCAACCCACCGCCACACACCGGAAATTGAGGAACAGCTTGGATATGCAGCAGGAAAGGAAATTACACTGAACTTTACCCCGCATCTGGTTCCTATGAACAGGGGAATCCTGGTGACAGTTTATGCGTCCCTGACAAAGCAGGTATCTTATGAAGAGGTAAAGGCTGTATATGATAAATATTATGGAAAAGAGCAGTTTATCCGTGTGCTGGAAAAAGACGTAAATCCCCAGACCCGCTGGGTGGAAGGCAGTAATTATACGGATATTAACTTTAAAATTGATCCCAGAACAAACCGCATTGTTTTAATGGGCGCCATTGATAATCTGGTCAAAGGAGCTGCCGGACAGGCGGTGCAGAATATGAATCTGTTATTCGGAGAAAAGGAAAGCAGGGGGCTGGAACTGGTACCCATGTTCCCATAAGAAGGAGGAGGCAGACTGATGAAGGTTATTGAAAACGGAATTACAGCGGCAAAAGGATTTCAGGCAGCAGGAATCGCGGCAGGGATTAAAAAAGGAAATAAAAAAGATATGGCAATGGTGTACAGTGAAAAACCCTGTCAAACAGCTGGAACCTTTACCACAAATGTAGTAAAGGCAGCTCCTGTAAAATGGGATAAATATGTGGTGGATCATGCAGCTTTTACCCAGGCCATTGTATGCAACAGCGGCATTGCAAACGCCTGTACAGGGGAAGAGGGATACGGCTATTGTAAAGAAACCGCCTTGGCAGCAGCAGAGGCGCTGAAAATTCCACAGGAGGCTGTGCTGGTAGCTTCTACCGGAGTCATCGGACAGCAGCTTCCCATTGAAACCTTAAAGGAAGGGGTGAAAAATCTGGTTCCTGTGCTTTCTGATTCCAGAGAGGCAGGGATTCTGGCAGCCCAGTCTATTATGACTACAGATACTGTGAAAAAAGAATGTGCTGTGGAAATTGAGCTTTCCGGAGTCAAGGTTACCATTGGGGGTATGTGCAAGGGTTCAGGTATGATTCACCCCAATATGTGTACCATGCTGGGATTTGTCACCACAGATGTACATATAAAGAAAGAACTTTTGCAGGAAGCTTTAAGCGAAATCGTGCAGGATACTTACAATATGATTTCCGTAGACGGGGACACGTCTACAAATGACACAGTTTTGGTATTGGCAAACGGTATGGCGGGAAATCCTGTTATTCAGGAAAAAAATCAGGATTACGAGATGTTTAAAGACGCGCTTTTATATGTAAATACCAGTCTGGCAAAGCAGATTGCAGCAGATGGCGAGGGAGCTACCGCGCTTTTTGAAGTAAAGGTAACAGGAGCAAAGATGAAAGAAGACGCTGTGACACTGGCGAAATCTGTAGTGACCTCCAATCTGACAAAGGCAGCTATTTTCGGACATGATGCCAACTGGGGAAGGATTCTCTGTGCCATGGGATATTCCGGGGCGCAGTTTGATCCGGAAAAGGTAGATTTGTTCTTTGAAAGCACAGCGGGGAAAATACAGATTTTAAAGAATGGTGTGGCGGTGGATTACAGTGAAGCAGAGGCAACAAAGATTCTGTCTGAGAAAAAAGTGACAGCCATTGCAGATATGAAAGAGGGAGATGCAGAAGCTGTGGCGTGGGGCTGCGATTTGACCTACGACTATGTAAAAATCAACGCGGATTACAGGTCTTAATCAGTGAGGGATGATAGAGATAGAAGACAGAAGGGCAGGGAGAAGAATATGGTAAAACAGAAATATCTTGATAAGGCAGAAGTATTGATTGAGGCGCTTCCTTATATTCAGCGCTTTAACCGGAAAATCATTGTGGTAAAATACGGCGGCAGCGCCATGGTGGATGAAGAATTAAAAAAAAGCGTGATACAGGACGTGGTTTTATTAAAGCTGGTGGGATTTAAGCCCATTATTGTACACGGCGGAGGCAAGGAAATCAGTCGATGGGTAAACAAGGTGGGAAAAGAACCCAAATTTGTCAATGGACTGCGTGTTACAGATGCGGAAACCATGGAACTGGCGGAAATGGTCCTGGGAAAGGTGAATAAAGAACTGGTAAGTCTTGTGGAATCCCTGGGAGTAAAGGCTGTGGGATTAAGCGGCAAGGACGGAGGGCTTTTAAAGGTGGAGAAAAAGTTTTCCGATGGGCAGGACATTGGTTTTGTGGGAAATGTGACAGAAGTGAATCCTAAAATTTTGTCAGATCTTCTGGAAAAGGATTTTCTTCCTATTGTCTGTCCCATTGGTATGGACAGTGAATATGCTGCCTATAATATCAATGCTGATGATGCAGCCTGTGCCATTGCCAAAGCCATGCATGCAGAAAAGCTGGCGTTTCTGACAGATATTGAAGGCGTTTATAAAGATCCGAAAGACCCGGAAAGTCTGATTTCCAAGCTGTTTGTAAAAGAAGCAAAGGAATTGATTTCCAATGGAAATGTGGGTGGCGGCATGATTCCCAAGCTGCAGAACTGTATTGACGCCATTGAGGAGGGAGTTTCCAGAGTCCATATTCTGGACGGAAGAATTAAGCATTGTCTGCTTCTGGAAATTTTCACAGATAAAGGTATCGGAACCGCGATTTTAAGGAAGGAGGCCATACAGCATTATGATGTGCAGTAAGGATTATATAGAATTGGCAGAAAACAGTATTCTGCATACCTATAACCGTTTTCCAGTAGTACTTGACAAGGGAAAAGGTGTGTACCTCTATGATTTGGAGGGAAAAGAGTATCTGGATTTTGGAGCAGGGATTGCTGTTTTTTCTCTGGGATACGGAAATGAAGAATACAACGAGGCGCTAAAGGGACAGATTGACAAGCTGATACATACCTCAAACCTCTATTATAATGTACCTATGGCAGAGGCAGCGGATAAGCTTTTGAAGGCGTCAGGCATGAGTCGGGTGTTTTTTACCAACAGCGGAACAGAGGCTATTGAGGGGGCAATTAAGGCAGCCAGAAAATATGCCTGGTTAAAGGATAAAAGCACAGACCACGAAATCATTGCCATGCGCCATTCCTTCCACGGCAGAAGCCTTGGGGCATTGTCCGTCACAGGAAACAGACATTATCAGGAACCATTTAAGCCCTTAATCGGAGGTGTGAAATTTGCGGATTTCAATGATTTGGACAGCGTAAAGGAAGCAGTGACAGAGAAGACCTGTGCCATTATTCTGGAAACAGTGCAGGGAGAAGGCGGCATCTATCCTGCAGAAGAGGGATTTTTAAAAGGGATAAAAGAAATCTGTGCGGAAAAGGATATTCTTCTGATTCTGGATGAAATTCAGTGCGGTATGGGACGGACAGGAAGCATGTTTGCCTGGCAACAGTACGGTGTAGAGCCGGATATTATGACCTGCGCAAAAGCATTGGGCTGCGGTGTGCCGGTGGGAGCTTTTGTGCTGGGAGAAAAGGCAGCGGCAAAATCTTTAGAACCTGGGGATCACGGAACCACCTATGGGGGAAATCCCCTTGCCTGTGCAGCCGTGAGCAAGGTGTTTGATTTATTTGAAAAACAGGATATTTTGGCGCATGTGCGAGAAATTACCCCTTATTTGGAGGAAAAGTTGGACGCACTTGTGGATAAGTATGATTTTTTGAAAGAGCGGCGTGGAAAAGGTCTGATGCAGGGACTTGAGGTTATGGGAAGACCGGTAGGTGAGATTGTTTCAAGAGCATTGGGAAACGGGCTGATTGTGATTTCGGCAGGAACCAATGTCCTGCGTTTTGTACCGCCTTTGATTATAAGCCGCAGTCAGATTGATGAAATGACAGAAAAGCTGGAAAAAAGCTTTTAAAAAGAAGAGGTATAAAAACCGTTCCTCTGGAAATTCTATGTAACAGGATAGAAACGGAGGGACAAAATCATGTGGGGAATTTTGATTGCCTTGCTTTCCGGCGCGTTGATGAGTGTGCAGGGGGTTTTTAATACCGAACTTACAAAGCAGACCAGTCTGTGGGTATCTACCGGGTGGGTACAGATTTCGGCTTTTCTGATTTGCGTGCTGGCATGGCTTTTCACCGGAAGGCAGGAGGTGAGCGCGCTGGCGCGGGTAGATCATAAATATTTACTTTTGGGAGGAGTTATCGGTGCGTTTATTACCGTGACCGTGATTCAGAGCATGTCTTCCCTTGGACCGGCCAAGGCAGCCATGCTCATTGTAGTGGCGCAGCTTGCCGTGGCATATGTCATTGAGCTTTTGGGGCTGTTCGGAGTGGAAAAGGTAAGCTTTGAATGGCGCAGACTTTTTGGCATGGCTGTTGCTATTGTGGGAATTATTATTTTTAAGTGGGAAAAATAGAAAAAAACAGCGCTATTCCATAAAACTTCTTTTGTGGGACAGCTCTGTTTTTTGACTTGCAGAAAAACCTGTAAAGTGCTATAATACAAATACATATCAGATTGATATCCGGCGTTTCAGCCAAAGATTTCCAGAGATTGAACAAAAGTAGTAAACAGCAGAAGTGTGTTGTTTTGCAAAGAAGTTCCGATTTTGATATTGTAAAGAGTTTTCAAATTCGTTACAATAGGAATGTATGTACACATCCTGCTGTTTTGCAGAGTTCTTTTGCAGTATGCAGAAAGCAGGTGTGTGAAAATGAAGAAAACGGGTTTTTTAGGAATGTTTCTGGTAGTTTGCTGTCTGTGGATAACTAGTACAGCGAATAATAAATAATTGCTATATTAAACCGATGCCGCTTCCTC
>SAMEA3387500__coassemble_677_pt1 | contig 76633 bp, 100 predicted proteins | sample SAMEA3387500__metabat2_high_PE_001 | metagenome-assembled genome bin SAMEA3387500 (sample SAMEA3387500) | Felis catus | biome: Faeces | place: United Kingdom | collected 2012
TCTAAAAACGTCCATATGTAATACCTCCCAAATTTGTTATGTGTATATTTTACTAAAAAACTTTCAATATTTCAAGTATTTTATTCAAAATAAACAAGTTATTTTATTGTTTCGCTTTAACGCGTGAAATCATTGACATTTTGCTTCACCTGTCATAAAATGATACTGTTTGACATGATATTTATAAAATAGAAGGAGTTAAAAATACATGGAAACCACAACCATTGGTTTTATCGGTCTGGGGCTTATCGGAGGCTCCATTGCCAAAGCAATCCGAAAATTTCACCCTGAATATCAGATTATGGCGTATAACCGTACAAAAGATATACTGGAGGACGCTGTTTTTGACGGCATTGTAGATATCGCCTGCACAGAAAGAGATACGCGCTTTGCTCTTTGTGATTATATTTTTCTCTGTGCAACCGTAGACTACAATCTGGAATGCCTTCCCTGGTTAAAGCAAACCATTCGTCCCGGCTGTATTCTCACTGATGTAGGAAGTGTAAAAGGAGAAATTCACAAAAAGATTACAGCCCTTGATATGGCGGCAAATTTCATTGGCGGACACCCCATGGCAGGAAGTGAAAAGACGGGATATGAGCATTCCACAGACCATTTGATTGAAAATGCCTACTACATTCTGACCCCTTCTGAAGAGGTAGGACTGGATAAAATCGGAAACTATACAGAATTGGTTTCTTCCATAGGAGCTTTGCCAATGATTCTCACCTGGGAGGAGCATGACTATATTACTGCATGTGTCAGCCATCTGCCTCATATTGTGGCAGCCTCTCTTGTCAACGTAGTTCAAAAGCTGGATTCCCCTCTGGAACATATGAAAACCATTGCTGCTGGAGGCTTTAAAGATATTACCAGAATTGCTTCCTCTTCACCTCATATGTGGCAGCAAATCTGTCTGGAAAACCCGGAACATATTTCCAAAGTTCTGGACGAATATATCCGCCTGATTGTACAGGCAAAATATCTGGTAGATCAAAGAGATGCCAACGGGCTTTATGAGATGTTTGTAAATTCCAGGGATTATCGCAATTCCTTCAGTGATGCCCCCAGCGGACCTTTAAAAAAATCTTTTACTCTGTACTGCGATGTGGTGGACGAAACCGGTGCCATTGCTACCATTGCCACCATTCTTTCCATGAATGGAATCAGTATGAAAAACATCGGCATTCTCCACAATCGGGAATTTGAGGACGGAGTATTAAAAATTGAATTTTATGACGAAGACGCTTTAGCACAGGCAGCGGAACAATTAAAGAAACGAAACTATATCATATATGAAAGATAAGGGGGAACTGTCCTATGAAATTCACAAAATCAATACCCTTAAAAGGCGAACTTAGAGTTCCGGGAGATAAATCGATTTCCCATCGGGGTGTTATGTTGGGTTCTCTTGCTCAGGGAACCACAGCAGTTACCAATTTTCTGGAAGGGGCAGACTGCCTGTCTACAATAAACTGCTTTCGCAGTATGGGAATTGATATTTCCCGGACAGAAAAAGAAATCCTCATTCACGGAAAGGGGCTGCATGGTCTGTCTGCTCCTTCTTCCTGTCTGGACGTAGGAAACAGCGGAACAACCATGCGACTGTTATCCGGTATTCTGGCAGGACAGCGCTTTAGCAGCGAACTTACCGGAGATGCTTCTATCAGAAAACGGCCCATGACACGGGTTATCGCTCCGCTTTCCCTTATGGGCGGGTGTGTGGAAAGTCTTTCCGGAAACGGACTTGCACCCCTTCGCATTACAGGAAGACCTTTAAAGGGTATGCATTACCAATCTCCCGTCAGTTCTGCACAGGTAAAATCTTGTGTACTTTTGGCAGGACTTTATGCAGACGGACAAACCAGTGTTACAGAACCCTTTCTTTCCAGAAATCATTCTGAACTTATGCTTCGCTCCTTTGGAGCAAAGATATCCAGTAAAGGAACAACAGCCACGGTGGAACCGGAGCCAATACTGATTGGACAAAAGGTAGAAGTACCGGGGGATATCTCATCTGCTGCTTATTTTATTGCTGCAGCGCTGCTGATACCGGGCTCTGAGCTGTTGATTCAGAATGTGGGAATCAATCCCACCCGTGACGGTATCTTAAAGGTCTGCGCTTCCATGGGCGCCAAAATAGAAATTCTGAATTCCCACACCTGCTGCGGAGAAGAAGTGGCTGACCTTCTGGTAAGACACAGTTCCTTAAAAGGGACTGTTATAGAAGGCGCTCTCATTCCCACACTGATTGACGAGCTTCCTGTACTGTCGGTTCTTGCTGCCTTCGCTGAGGGAACAACTATTATCCGGGACGCCCAGGAATTAAAGGTCAAGGAATCCAACCGCTTGGACATTATGGTTCATCATCTCACCGCCATGGGCGCTGACGTAGAACCTACGGAGGACGGTATGATTATCACCGGCGGTAAACCTCTTCATGGTGGGATTTTGGACAGTTATCTGGATCACCGCATTGCCATGGCGTTTGCTGTTGCCGGAATGGTGGCAGAAGGGGAAACGGAAATTACAAGAGCCGATTGCGTGGATATTTCTTATCCGGACTTTTATAAAGATTTAGAAAAACTGAAAAAGTAGAAAAAGAGGTCGCGAAAAAAGCGACCCCTTTTTACCTTTATTATTCTATCATCATGGCATCCCCGAACCTTTAGGAATGTAGCCGAAATGTTACATTTGTCAGTATATCATATATATAGGAAGTAATCCAGTTCTTTTTTTCTGTACTATTCCTCATAAATAAATCCGTTGTCTGTAAGGTATATGTATCCGTATGGTTCCGCTATGCATCCATCCGTATCCAGTTTCCCATATACGGCACAAGCATAATATGAGCCGGCATGAACTATCCCGGTGCCATCTCCACATTTAATTACGAACCATCTGTATCCGCTGTTCCTCACAACCTCTTCGGCGAACGCTCTGTACTCCTCCTCTGATATTCCCTTTAAGGTGTCTTTGTCAACCTCAATGTATGCCATCAAGCTATCGCCTACTATTTTGGATTGCAACTCTGCATCAATCAGTGGATTCCCTGTTTCATTTTTCCCCGGTATGATAACGCTTTCCGGAACTTCCTGCGCACTTTCTTGAGTTTTTGAATCGCTTTCCTGGGTTTTGCATACATTTTCTTCGATTTTGATAACATTTTTTGTATTTTCCTGCGTGATTCCATATTTCTGCGCTATCATCTGTTTTCTTTTTTCGGCACTATTCTTGCTTATAGCAAAGGCGGCACATACAAGTACCGCCACAATTACAAGAACCGCCATTGCTCTTGCTTTCTTCATTCTCTCTGCTCCTTTTAAGCTAATATTTTGTAATTTTGGATATGTGATACCCGGAACAAACACGTTTTGCATACTCCATAATCATCTGTCAAGAAGTAATAGTTCTTCGGCAAATACAGGTTCGGGTCGTTCCGATATCGTTCATCTCCCGATTTTCTTAAATATCCCTCGTATTCTGCTCCGTCGAATAGTCTGACCTTTATTCTTCGTCCCAGGTTTTCTTCCAGCGCCTTTCTATTCATCCTGCGCCTCCTGTATTGTTTCTCCTCTGGCATACGCATTGAAAGCATCCTCAAGCCCTATTTTTTCTATCACAACCATCAGACCATATGTAAGTTTTACTAAATCGAACGCTTTTATATTCAACAGTTCTACGCTTAAATCGTCACTGCCGTTTTTCAGGTCTACACAGCATCCTTGCTGAATTTCTTTCGTGCTCCCATCGTCATACGTTACCGTAATCCCTGCAACTTCCTTGTCTTTTTCCTTGATTGTATAATCGTCCATCGTTATTCCTCCTGCCTATTTATCCTTTTATTTTTTTCGGTAAACTTTTTTCCTACGCTCCCTGCCTCTCTTGCACTTTATCGGGCAATCAGGCATTCGCCTTTTGTCAGCCTCCCCGGTATCTAGCCGAACTTCACTTCCGGTTATATAGCATCCAGCAAATTCTACATCCGCCATTGGAGCCGTCCAAAAAGGACACCATGTGCATGATTCAGGCAGATGCTCCGCCTTAATTTTGAAACCGAATTTTTCATAATTTGCAAGCATTGATATTTCTCCTCATAATTCTAATTGAACGGTAAGCCGGTATCATCATCTGGGACGCTCATAAAACCATCGCCATTCGGAGTTGGCATCTGACCGGTTCCCTGTGCTTCGCTACTTCCTTTGCTCTCTGCGAACTCCTGCTCCTCCACTGTTATTTCAGTGGTATATATTTTCTGACCATCCTTGTTTGTATAACTTCCTGTTGTGATTCTTCCAGAAATAACAACTTTTGTTCCTTTTCTGAAATACTTCTCGGCAAACTCCGCCTGTTTTCCAAACACTACGCAAGGGATGAAATCTGCTGTTTGTTCTCCCTCTCTTTTGAATTTTCTGTCTACCGCAATAGTGTATCTTGCTACTGCTGTATTGTTCCCCTGCGAATATCTAACTTCCGGGTCGCGCGTAAGGCGGCCTATCTCGATTGCTTTATTCATTTTTAGCCTCTCTTTCTTTTACCAGCAACTAACTGATGCACCATATTTCCGAGCCAGCTTGCGGCTATAACCTTTAGTACCCCCCCCGATTGTAATATAGGCTGTTCTTCTGCTGTTCATCTTTACATCTACAGGACTACCGCAAGTAAAGCATTTATAAGTAAATTCCGCAGTATTCATATTTGTCATGTACTTAAATTCATTGCCACACTTGCATTTCGTATAAAGCGGTTTAAGGTTTACCAGTTCCGTTTCTTTGCCACATTCACATTTATAGGACTTGATTTTTTCTTTTGCACAGAATCCTTTTTCCTTTCCGCATTTATCGCATTTGATATACAGGAACCCTTTGTATCCGTCAGGATGTTCCATATCCTGCGGCTCTTCGGTTTTCTCTGGTTCTTTCTTCCATCCAGTACCAAACAGGCTGTCATTCCGGCTGTGAGGCTTTTCCTGCATTCTTTTCACAAATTCTTGTGCTGTGATACTTTCCTTGATTTCCTCTTCCTTTTCAGCTTTGATACCAGTATTATCCTCAACACCGTCAATCGCTTTGATTTTATTATGGAATCTCATGGCGTTATTAAGAAGTGACATTGTATCCGCATCGTCCATCTGAAATGTATTTTCTCCATATCCACTAATAATTTTAACTTCCATCTTTTTTCTCCTTACTGTCTGTTTTTCTGCAAATCGTAAATAATTCCATTTACCGTATCAACCCACCGTTCCAGTTCTTTCCAGTCTTTCTGTTCCCCTGCAAAAGGTCCAAGGAGCAGTAGCCTCTCAGATGCAGATAATCCACTCGACTTAAACTTCTTTTCATTTTTCAGCAAATACTCTTCACATTTTCTGTAAGTCTCCTCATCAAATGGCTTTCTTTCATGCTCATATGCACTGTATTCAGCCGGACTGCAACCGGCAATCTTTGACATTTCCATCATCGATATTTTTGCGTCTTTCCGTAATGCTGCTATGTACCCTGCGTACATTCTTTTTCGGCTGTTCAGATTCTGGATTCTGAATCTTTCCTGCATGGCTTTTGTTTCTGTAACCTTAATCAGTTGCCGTACTTCGCATTTCTCATTCTCGCAATCATGTACAAAGCCGCTTTTTCCGTTTTCTCCATCCCAAAACCCGACAACGTGTTTGGTCGGTTCATTGCATCTTTCACATTTTGTATTTAACAACATTTCCTAGTCCTCCCTCGGCTTATTCAAAACATCCAGATGCTTTATCAAGCATTGCACGCATCCTATCTGCTGAAATCCTGGTTTGCATACCATTTCCACCGGTATAGGGCAACTATGAGCATTTGAGATAATGTATTCTGCAAGAGCTTTTTCTCCGGCTTTCGCCTTTTTCAATCTCTTGTCCGCCGCATCCAGGCGATTATCTACATGACCTATGAAATCTACCATTATCCGCATGGTTTCTTTGCAATATTCTTCGTTGATTCGGTATTCCTCATGTGTGAAATCATGCAGGAATAGGTCTATTCGCCGTTTCAACTCATTTTTATTTTTTATATCCATCTTTTCTGTGCCTCCTGTATTTTACAGAACACTTGCGGCAGCAATATTTCTTTCCTGGAATATCCGTCTGAAATATCTTCCTGCAATACAAGCACTTTCTTTCCTCCATCTTCTAGCCTCCACTCATATCGAATAGGTCAAATAACGTAAGCTGTCCGGTAGGCAGTACCTTTTCTTTGGGAATCTCTTTCAGGTATTCCTCAATCTGTTTGCGACAATATTTAAAACTGTCCTGGTATCTTTCCGGGCGTTCGTGCCGCCTCATTCCGACATAATCATTCCCATTGATAAAACTCTGCAATCCTGTAATATATCCCATGACCGCACCGATATGGCACTGTTCTTTTTGCTTTTCGTTCAGTTTTCCAAAATTCTGCATAATAAAAATATAATTTTCATCTGCCTTATAAACCAGGAGAGAGCTTTTCGCATTTTCCCTGATCTCATCCATTCTCGCCATATAATAATTGTCTACCTGCGGCGGTGTTTCTCTGAAATATTCTTTCGGATAGTCCCTTTCTTCCAACTCCTCCTGGCACTTTCGCTTGTCATATATGATATGGTTCCGCACAATGTTCATGTTGAAGCCATCTTCGTATAATGGGTCGCTGCCTCCATGTGTGTTGAGGTATTCCCATCTTTGAAAATCTTTCTGCAAATTTTCCTGCAATTCCTCTGCTCTCGTCCTTTTCTTCGCCATTCTGCACCTCTTTTCTATCCCCTCCCCGGCATCCGTGGGTGCCGGGATGAGAAGATTGATAGATTTCTATGCAATGGTACAAGCTGGAGCGCAGCGATAAGCCCAGTACGCGGAGTAGCCGCTGACGCAACCATCGGAGCTCACATACCACGCATTGCTCGAGCTGCCCCGATGAGCCGAGCGGGTCCAGTGTGAACAGGTGTTGCCATCCTCTGTGAATTTCACTCTGTTCGCCTTATTTTCATAAAATTCGTATGGTGTTTCCTCCGGGTCGAACTCCTCTTTTGAGAGTAGGAAAAACAAATCTTCTGTCTGTTCTCCATTGCTGTTGTTTTTCTTCACTTTTGCCAGGTAAGGAATGAGGTCTGCAAATCTTTCTTTGAACTCATCACTCTGTAAATATTCTCTCAGCTCGGAATCCGCCCATACATTACTGCCGTAATCTCCTTTTGTATCGAACTCTCTCGCCTCAATCGCTACATGAGCCTGGATTGTCATGCTATGGTCAAGCGTTTTGTCCGCAAGTTCCTCCACATCAAAGCCGATAACATCGTATGGAACCTCTTTTCCGTCAAACATAATCCAGATTGTATCTCCAACCGAAACATGGTTCTGGATTTCTCCGTTTCTGATAAGTGCTCTTAATTCATCCAGCGTAAATGTTTTCTTGTATTTATGTGTGATGTTCAGCTCTTTTCCGGTATCTTTTGACTTTTCATGCTCCTGGTCCGAATCCACACCAGGCATGGCGCAGTTGCAAAATGGATGCAACGGTTCTGCGCATACTGCCTCTGCTAATTTCTGTGCCGTTTCGTTTACTCTTCCTGCCGCAAATTCCAGAAACGCATCTCTTTCCCTCTTGATAAACTTCTTGCTGCCTACTGCCTCCATACGGAATCCGTATGCACTTAATCTGATTGAATTGATACTCATTCTTTTTGTCCTCCTGTTATTCGATATGTTTTGTTTCTCCTGCAAAGCAATTTCCGCAGAACCGGTATATGCCTTTCTCCACCCTTTCAAAAGTCGGGAAAGTGTCACGCTCCGTTCCCATCTCATCGTCCATCACTCTGCTGTATGGCGCACCCACCTGCAAGTATCCATCTCTGTATATTCTTGGTGTTGTGACATCCATAAAATATATGAATACGCTTTCATCCACCAGGTCACCCGGTTTCGCATAATCATACCAACTATATTGGCAATTACCGTTTGCCTCTCTTTCCCAGTCTTTCATGGTCTTGAGCTTTCTCCGATGCATTTTCAGCCGCCTTTCTGTATTCACTTACTATGTAGCTGTCCGCATGGAATCCGTTCAGGATATTAACTGCCTGTAATTCCGTTATTCCGCATCGGTTCTGTAACTCAATTCTTAATTCTCTTCGCTCCCTTATGTCCTGCCCTGCTGTGTCCGGCAGAGCTTTTGCACGTTTCCGGTATTCTTCTACAATCGCCCTTGTCAAAAGTTCTGCCATACCTCTGTTACCTCCTATACGCCCGAAGCAGACGTTTTCTGTAATTCTGTGATAACTTCTTTCAAAGCATATTTGCCATTCGTTGTAAGCTGCCTCTGCCAGCATCCATTCTTCGGTGACCATCTGAAACCATGTTTTTTTACAATATCCCTTGTTTCTTCATCCGGTTTTCCATCAAAGAAAAGCTGTAATCTCATAAGGTCTGTATTTTCTACCACTTTGAAGAAATCGTTCTCTGTTTCCTTAGTTCCTGCCTCTTTTGCCTTTTTCAGTCTTTCCAGTCTTGCCTTGGTATTTTTGATTTTTGCATTATTGTTTGAAAGCTGATACCCTGCGAATGGTGCATCGCTCAAATGCCAACTTTCTGACATAGCCTTTTTCAATTCTTCCTGCTGTGAAACGGAAAGTTCCGGGCATCCCTCGACTGTTTTGTGCTTTCTCCAATATGCATTGACCGCTTTCATTCTGTCCTGAAGCTCTGTAAGGCTTTCCAGCTTTTCCTCCAACATCTCAATGGCCTGTGCGTCCCCGGATAAAATCGGCTGGTTCATTGTGAGCAGATTTGTAATCTTCTTTGCATAGGATTCCAGGCTGTTCCACTCCTGCATGAGTGAATCCCTGCGACTGTTCTGCTTGTTCTTTTTCTTAACCGGGAAGTTACCGGCTCCAGAAATCAGAACTGACGGACAGCTCGCTTCGTTTCTGTAGTAGGAATTGTAGTATTCCGCCAGCTTTTTGCTGTATCTCCCTGCCATTCTCTCTGCCTTTTCAGCAAGGTTCGGTCTTTTCTGTTTGATTTTCTCAACAACCGCATAGACACTCTCCACTCGCTTGCGGTATTCCTCTGTTGCGCTGCCCTGCTTATAATCACTCATTGAATTGGCATCGTTGGCGGCTCTTGCCATATCCTCGCTGATTGTATAGAACTGAATCTCCATTATTCGTCCTCCTCCATTTTTAAGATTGTTCTGTGCTCATATTTCATCGTTGCCTGTGAATCTTTGAACTTTGAAAGCTCCCAATCTGAATTGTAAGGATGGAAGTTAAGGTATCCATCACTGCCAACTGATATGCTCGCTGACATTTCCTCGCCATTCCCTTTTAATGCCTCCTGAATTGCTTTCAGGTGCGGATATACTGCTTTGCATAATTCCTCGAACTGTTTCTCTGTCATTTCAATTTTTTCTTTGCTCATTTTTGTGAGTTCCTTTCTTATTCTGCTGTTGCGTGGAAGAACATTCTTTCCACTTCCTCTGCTCCCTCTTCCGCATCCATGATACCGGCTGCCATTTCATTCAGGATTGAGCCAACATACAATGCCTGTAATGCTTTTCCTGTCTGAATCAAAATCATCTGTACGCCGTTGTTTTCCTTGGCTGTAGCGGTTGCCCCTGTTCCATATAACCTGTTTTCGACTGCATTCATAAGCTCTTTGAATAATCCCATCTTCATGCCTCCTTGTGTTGTAACTCACTATATTGAGTTGTTTGAGTATATACTAACACGTAGTAGGTAGGTGTCAATACCTTTATTAACAAAATCTCAATTTTTTGAGTTTACTTTTCAGGTGGTGCTATTTCGAGAGAATATCCCATAGAATTTATGACGTGCTCAATAATTATGAATCTTGCAGAATCATCCTCTGTATCAGCCGCTATATCTTCCAGCTTTGTTATATCCGGCTTTCCATCCTGCGTCAGTTTAATTTCAAAACCAAGACCGTCCGCAATTTTTTTGATTGTTCCATAGGTTGGTGATACTCCCACATTCAGTTTGTACCACAGATTCTGCCTGGTCCATCCGATACGTTTTGCCGCCTCCTCGTATGTGATACCATTATCGAGCATATACTGCTTGAATTTTTCTATAATATCCACTGCCTACACCTCCACAAAATTGAATTTTGGATGTTTCTTTCGCTCCTCGCATTTCTGGAACCACTCCTGCACCTTTTCTGCACAGAAATCTTTCCCGGCTGTATATTTCCCACTCGAAAAAATAATGCCACTTTCACTGTCAATTTCGTGAATCCAGTACACATATCCCCCATAATTCGGTCGTACTGAAATTTCATACCACTTTCCGAATCTATCGGTCGGAAATGTCAAGAAATCGCATCCCGGCTTTTTGGTGTAGTCAAGCTGCATCTGGTCGAATATCCAATCTGCCAATTCGTCCAGATTTTCAAACGTCTTGTCGAACGCTTTCTGGTTATAATCGTTATAATACTTTACGATTTTTGCTGTTATCATTACGCACATTCCTCCTGGTATTTATATTTTATGCCCTGCATATTCTCTTCCCATTTGGCAGACTCGGGCGTTAATTTTACGAACTGTTCTACAATCTCTAACAGTTCATCTTCGTCCAGTTCCACCATCGGGCAGCCGTATTTGCTTTCCAACTCTTCCTGCTCCTCATCCAGGAACAGATAGTCCTCTCTCAATAGCGGCGGCTCTTCATCATCCCACTGGCTCCGCCTGCGTGGTGGGTTTTCAAATTCTTCTCGCCTGCGCTCCCAGTATTCGTCCTCATCCGGTATATTCCACACTTTAGTCCTCCTTGAGATTCCCCAGGATTTCATCTGCCCTTTGCATAATCTCTGCAAATTTATTGTTTGCCTCTTCCATCTCCTGGCGTTTTTTCTCTCTTGCCTTGTAAAATTCTTCATTTTTCAGCTCATCTTCCCACCCATTTATGAACTGTCGAACCTCCCGGACATTATTAAACCCGCATTCGTTTTCATAGTCATTTCTGGCTGTGAAGATAACGTATTTCTTTTCCCTGCGCTTATCATCAATGGCAACTCCGAAATACAACTCATCTCTCTGCTCCTCATCAAGAGGCTCGAATCTTACATCATCATAAAGTGGACCGACCATCGGGCAATTATTTTTGAACCACACCCGGTAGTTATCCAGTATGTAATCGCTTGTGATACCTTTCAGAATCCCCCAGATTTTCGCCAATCTTCCTGCAAGTGCCTTATCATCGCAAAACCAGTCATACCAGCCTGCCTCAATCTGTGTTTCTCTGTCTTTCGCAAGGAAATCTCCCTTGCGGTATCTCTCGCAAAACTGTCTTAATGTCATATCTGCCATAGCTGTTCCTCCTATTGTTCATCGTTTGTGCTCATCGCCTTGTGCTCCACTCTCCGGCGTTCAGACCTTGCTTTCTTTTTCAAGTTCCTTTTCCATCTTTTGATTGTCTGTGCTTTTGTATGATTCCGAGAAAAATCGTAATCATCCAGAATGTATCTCCCTCCGCTTTCTCTTTCTCCGTATGCGTGCATCTTTCTCCGGCTCACGCTTCTGCCCTCCCTCCATTCTGTATCTGCCTCTTAATCGAGGCAGACTTCCTGTGAAATTGTGTACTGTTCTTTTAATTTATCGAACGCTTTATTGGTTACTCGGTATTCGTTCCAGCCTACCCGGTAATGCCCCGGTGTGCAGAAATCCTTATCCGTATATTTTTTCAGGAATGTAATTCCCCGGCCTTTGATTTCCAGTGGCGTATCAATAAACCAATGACCGCCATAATATCCCCGGCTCGCCTCCATCTGGCAATCAGGCTTTGCGCCTCCCATCTCCGGCGTATACTGATACACCCCAGGTTCGGTTGCCTCCTGCGACTCCTGCTTTTCTGGCTGTGTCAGCTCCAGGCGTTTTCCTCTGCCAATCCTGCGAAGAGTGTACATCTCTTTTTCAGAAATATATCCTTTCTGAAAAAGCTGTTCTACGCTTTCAAGATAGAAATTGCAGGATTCTAAAGAATCGCAAATCTCAAATAACTGAATCAGATTGTTATAACCGTTGCTATGTTGTACCGGAAACTGGATAATCTGTGCTGCCATGATTTTGACCTCCTACTCACTTTTGTGTGTTTCATAACTCGTTCTTATGAGTTTAATATAACACGTAGTAGGTAGGTGTCAATACCTTTATTTACAAAAAGCTCAAAAAATGAGTTTTATTTCTTTTCCTTGCTTTCCTCTGGATTTTTCTTCGGTCTGCCTCCAAGTTTTCCTCTTTCCTGCTGTTTTCGGCAGTATTCTTTTCTTGCCTCGGTTTCCATATCCATTTTTGTCCGAATGAATATAAATGCCATATCCGCCGCCGCACTCAAGTCTTTTGGTTCTTCGCCCCTCCATCTGTAAATCATAAGCGCTTTGAAGAGTGTCCCCATATCTCTATCGCTCAACGTCATTACCGGCTCTGCAATATCAGGGTGTAGAATTAAATCCTCCATGCCTCACGCCTCCTATCTGCCTTTCTTGATTCTATCTGCCTTTGTTTCTGTTGCCTCGCTTTGAAGAAATTTCTTTATTCCCTCTCTGCAATACTGTCCTGTGTACGGATTCGGACACGCTCGCTCGCCAGCTTCATGTGCAATCGCATCATCATAAATACAGTACGCGCATTTCTTGAATGCCCCTCTCAATATTGCACTTGCTATCGCATCATCGCTTGCACTGTTAAGCATTTCCCTTACTGTCATAGCTCCCTGTACCTCCTGTTCTGAATAAATCACACGCCATCATAAAGCCTGCGATGAATCCCTGCTTTTCTCTGCTATCTCCATACTGGACCATACTGTCCCATATATCGCCCTGCAATTTCATAAGGCTGTTATCTGCTTTGCTGCATATATTTCTAAACTGGCGAATCGCCTCCTGCTCCTCTCCGCTTTCTGCGCTCTCCATGCGCTCATCGACATATGCCTGATACAGTAAATCAATCGTTCTCACTTTCCGCCCTCCTGTTCCGTTATCCTAAGTAATCGTACCTTGTGTGCCAGTGGTATTGGTAAAATCCATTGGCAGGGTTAATCCCCTCGTACCGTTCTCGCCATTCTTTCAACATTTCCCGATATGTAAACAGCTCTCCTGTTTCTTTATTCCGGTACAGTTTCGCCGGCTGTTCGCCGGTATTTTCTTTATCCATCCTGCTCGCCTCCCTCTTCCGGTAAATACTCAACTTTAATGTGAGCCGCCATGAAGCAATCAGGTTCTCCGTCAAATTCGTTGCCTGCGGATGAGTTGAGCGTATCTCCTCTTTCCTCGCAGCACTCTCTCGGACTGCAACAGTCTGTATTCTTCCAGAGCTTTCCGTTTTCATCCTCATACACGTACCGTCCCCAATCATCCCTGCCGATATATTTCAGATGCAATGTTTTAATCTTTACAGCAGCCAATTCATAATTGATAACATCAAAATGTCCGAGCGGCTTTTTGTATTCGATATAGCCCCATGCCTGGCAGCCTACTTCCTCAACAAACTTTTTATTGTCGAAGTTCTCAATCTCCAGGACTTCGTTATTTTTTGGCTTCGGGTATCCTCCCGGCATGATTGGACGCTGTGTGCTGTAATACCTGTACCCTGCCGGGGAGATTTTCTTTTCTTTCGCATCAGGGTAATGTGCTATGACATCCTGTTTCGCATCCTCTATTGTTTTGAATGGTCCTGTCCCTGCGGCTCCTTTTCCCTTGTCCTCATCATAAAGAAAATGATTGTGGTATCCATCAACGTCCTGGACTATTGCGATATGATTCACGTATCCATCATCCATATGCAGTGCTGAATGAAACATTGCTACAATATTCGCCATCATTTGTATGTCCTCACTTTCTGCCCTCGTACCCTCCGGGGCGGGTAACTGTTTTATAATTCAAATGCCATTGCTGCATCTTTCTCCGATGCTCCCTGTTCCATGCAGGCGTTGTATCTCATCAACTGCCGTTCCTCTTTAATCTCCCTGATTCTCTTTAAGGTTGGCCAGTCCACCAATGCGCCCACGCAATACGCCTTTTCCATAAGCTCCTCGACTTCGCTGATTCTTTCCTGGACCTCATCCCACTGCTCGTCTGTATATGTGTGTGCCGGTGCCTCCTGCATGTCAATTTCGATGCATTTCAGCTTATCGTGCATCGAATACAGGTTGAAATGTTCGCTCTCGTTTACTCTGTACTTTTTCATCAGCTCTGCTCCTCCTAAAACATAGTATCAAGAATCCTCTGGATAAGTTTTTCGCTTTCCTCAACCAACTGTTTGTTATGTCTGTTGTCCTGCACAGCCTGCTTAAATTCTGCGCTATCCGGATTGTCCGCAAATTCAACAATTTTTCTGGCGGATTCTTCTGTTCTTCTTATCGCCTCCGTCTTGCTATCAATAAGAATAGCTTTTATTGCGCCAGCCTCTTCCAACGTGAGAACTTTCTGTTCAAGTTCTTCGACAGTTCTCTTCTCTGCTTCATAATCTTTCACTGCACTTTCGTACATTTCTTTATATTTTGCTGCCTCTGCCGCCGAACTTTCGGCTCTCTGTTTCATGCTGCATCCGAAATCATTTTCAATGTTTCCCTCGGCAATTTCAAAGCATCCCTCAAATGCCATGCTGATATAGCTATCCTCTCCAAGGTCTGTCACGATTTTTTTGATTTTTTCCAACGCTTTCCGTTCCTGCTCTTTGGTTGCTGCCATCTCTATGTCCTCCTGCATTCCGCTCTTGATTTCTTCCACCGCCCTGCTATAATAAAAGGGTAAGGCTTGGCGGTGGCAGGAACCGCCTTACCCTTATTACGGATTGGAAACCCTCTTACTTACCAGGTGTCGGGGTTTCCTTTTTTAATACCTCAATTTTCTTTCGTATGATGCCTGCGGCATCTTCTCCGGTCTTTGCTTTCAGCTCCACGTTTTCTGCTAATGTTTCTAAAAATAAAATCAACTCTGTCTGTGTCATTTCAAATTCCTCCATGTACTCTTAACCTCCTGCCTTGGTTTATTCCAACTCGTTTTATTGAGCTGTTGACATTATAATAACACGTAGGTTAGTAGTGTCAATATGCTTATTTACAATTTTTGAAAAAGTTTTTGAGGTACAAATGAACATAAATATATTTATATATCTGTATCTTTATCTGTTTCTGTATCTGTATCGGGTTTTTTCGGTTCAGAAAATAACCGTTCGGTAATTCGGTTTTTATTTTAGAAATGAATCATCAGAAAATCCTTATTTTATGCGGCTTTCAAGGATTGTAAGAAAATAACCGTTCGGTTTTTCGGTTTTCTGTACTGGTGGTACAAATTTTGAAGTCCAGGTTTGAACCTGGTACAAACTCAAAAAATAAACCGAAATTTTCCGAACGCATAAAAAAATAACCGTTCGGTATCGGTCGGTTACCAAACGATTATTTTATCAACTCAATATTTTGTGGATAATGTGAATAACTATGGGGATAACTCTGTTATTGTATCTGCTCAATATCTCCATTATCGAGATAAACTATAAAATCCTGGAGGACTGTTCCACTGAACATCAGGTTAGCATCGTGCTCCTCTCCCTTTACATACTCATGGACCGTAACGAACAGGTTTCCGCTAAGATACTGTATCTTCGTTGTTGTATTATTATAAAAATTCACAATGCAGTGAATCTCATCATCGTTCGTAAATTTCCATTGGTAGTAATCTTTTGCGTATTCCACCATCTGCACATCCGCAGAAATGGCAGACACTCTCCACTTTCCAGTAACATCATTCCGCACTTTATCCCTGGAAAAGGTTGCATCTATATCGTGACAGCTCTTGTCACTGATTCCGTACATTCCATCCCGGTGTGGTACTTCCTGCGTTTCAGGCTCTTTGGATTCCTCCTGCGTGTCCTCTACCGCCGCAGGCTCTGTTGTTTCTTCCTGCTTTATCAATTCCCCTGTTGTGTAGTTATACGCATCCTTACCGGTTGTAGGATAATACAAATGTCCGTTCTCGCTGTCAGTGATATAAACAACCGTCCAGTTATTATTCAGGTACTGGCATCTGACGATAAGGTTTTGTGCATCTGTGATAAGGTAAGCCTCCATATCGACAACACTTCCGGCTGTCTTGTAATTCCCCCAATAGCAATCAGAAACTTTCTTTACTCCAATCGACTGTAAAGCCGTTTCCAGAGCTTTGACCGCTCCATCCCCATCCGGGCATGATTCAGCCTGTTCTTGCGTTATTTTTGTGAATCCGTCCGGCATTTCTACCGTCGATGTCGGCTCTACTTCGCTACTTTCGCTTTCCGCTACGCTCTCGGTCTGCGAGGTATCAACATCCGTTGTACCCCCCCCCGAACATCCGTTCAGGGCAAGACCAGTTATGGCAAACGCCAATAATAAAAAATGTCTTTTTCTCATTCCTCTTAGACCTCCTGGCTTTTTCTACAGTCTACCATATATGCATAATATTTTCGAGTATAAAAAAAAGAACCCCTCCACCACATTTTGTGTGATAGAGAGGTCCGTTCTCCTTATTTGTCAAGCATTAACAGCGTACAGAATATTCTGACTGTAACGAAAACCATCCTGCGCCAGATTTCAGCTTGCCCCATTTTACGCCATTTACAGTGCGTTCTTCCACTACTGTATATTTGTAATTCTTTTTCAAATATCCCAGTACCTTTGTTCCACTGGTTCCAGGATTGTCCCTGTATCTCAATCCATCAACTGTGATTTTTACCACATAGTTGCATGACGTTCCGGTATTTGCCGATGCCGGATATACCTTGTTTCCGTTGGAATCAAATACGCTATAACCCTTATTTTCGTCAGCACATTTTTTTGCGTTTTCCAGGCTCGTAAATGCACCTTTCTGACTCGCTGCATCAGCCCAGGTTTTACGCACTCTGTACATCTGCTTTGTCTGCGTTCCACCGGAAGTGCTGTTGCCGGTTCCTCCACCATTAAGGATGGATTTTACCATATTTTTGAATGCTACCCATTCAGCATTGTTACTTCCTGCCATCTGTGCCGGGCAATTCTTTCCTGTAACATCCCAGTGACGGAGTACATACTTGTCAACTTCGCCTGCACTGATGCCAAGCATTTTACAGATATACGCGCACAGATATGCGGCGTTCTGTTTAGTCTTTTCGGAAATCTTATAATTTCCGGCGGTACAGCACATCTCAATACCGATACTGTTTGCATTTCTGCAATATGCGTGTTTATATGTCTGCGCTCCACAATGCCATGCTACAGAATTTAACGGTACACTCTGGTAGATTTCCGTATCATCCACAAACAAATGGGCGGATGCATTTCTTCCGGCTCCACCGAAATAGTTTGCATTCGCCCTTGCTGTGTCCTTATTATTTCCTGTGTAATGCATAGTCACGTATGAAGCATCTCTGCTTGACCTGCTGCTGTAATTATCCAGGTTGCATCTCAAATCAGATTTGATTTTAATTCCATTGATAACGGCTGAAAGCCATCCTGTTGTAATCGTCTTTCCCATGATAGATGTTCCTCCTTTTCCAGACGCATATTTGTCATAAAATTTCTGTCCGCATTCGGCTCTTTCTTTTTGTACGGAACTTCCCTGGTTTGCCGGTTTTTCAAAATTAAGCAGTACGGCATTTGATGCCTGGGAAACGCTCGTTGCTGTTTTCAGCACGTTCAGCACAGATTTATAGCTGCTGCTCAATTCCTGTATAAGAAATTCGAGTTGCATTTCCAGGTCACCGATGGAGGCTCCCTTTTCCTGCGCATACTTCTGCAGGTTTTGTTTTCTGCTCCAATACGTCCACTGCGCAATGCCGTATCCTGCTTTGTCATGTACGAAATTCTGATAATCGCCATTGTCTACGGATGTTGTGTAGGTATCATCCGTAAATCCCAGTATTTTCTCGTAGGTATTCTGCAAGTTAATAGGGCTCAACCCACTTTCTCGGTCCAGATTTCCCATCAAACCTGCAACACCAAATGGATTAAGCCCCTTGCTTATCAGAAAATTCCAGATGCGCTCTTCATTGCTATTTCCTTTGAGCGACATGGTATCATCTCCTGTCTTTTATTCAGTTTTTGTTGTCTGTTCGTCTACTGCTTCGATTACGATTCCTGCGTTTTCCTCCATCTTCATCTGCTTGACAGCCGCTTCAATCAAAATGTTAAGCTGTTCATCAGTAATGGAAATATTCTTTGCTGTCAGCATTTCTTTTAGCAGGTCAGTAACAATAGCTTTTTTCTCGGCTCCACTCTTTGATGTGAGTACCTGCTGCGCGTATAGTACGGCCTGTGTAACCATCTTTTCGATGGCTGCCATCTTATCCTGCTCGATTCTGCTTTTAAGCCAAGGAATAACGTATCTGGCAATCACAGCCACGCAAACCATAATCAGTAACTTTAATGCTTCAAAAATAATGTCATTCATCCTCTGTTGTCCTCCACATTTTCTATGTTTTCATTTTCACTGTTACTGGTCCCCATATACCGGGAACCCTTGCCGCCAAAATCGTTGTATTTGAATATGTTTTCAACACCTGCTTTGACTATGTTCGCCCCCACCACAATTCGGAACGTTTCATTCGTTTCGCTTATAAGAGTATCTAGGTAGCTGAATTGCCCGGTTTCCTTTATCGCAACCACAATCACGACCAGGGAATACAGCCAGTTCAGCACATACAATACCGACAGGCAGTTCACAATCATTTTGGTATGCTCCCACATCCAAAGAATGGCGGCTTTACTTTTATTTTTAGTAACTCTTCTTTTCCTCACTCCGCAACCTCCAATCAGTAAAGTTGATGTAAAGCCTGGGAGTTCAGGAAATCTTTCTGTTCATGCTTCACTTTCTGAGCATAATCCAGGGCGGCGTGCATATCTCCATTGCATTTCGCATCAGGGATACGCTGTACCGCTTTTGCTGTGGCTTCTCCGAGCGCAAGCGAGGCATTTATGCAGTTGATGATGCACAGCTCGCCCTTTTCTCTCGCCTGTTCCCTCTCGTCCTGCTCTTTCTGCCTTTTCTTGCGTTCCTCCTTGTCCCGCTCCTCTCGCTTCTCCATGTGGTGTTCCAAGCACCAAAAGCAAAAACCTGTGATTGCCGATGGAATCCCTATGGCGATGGCTAATGAAAATAAATCCATTGTCCTATACTTCCTTTCTCTCACTCCAACAAATCCCGGTAGTCAGCCGGTGCGTCCTGCGGAGTAAGGTTGTAATCCTCAATTATTTTCTGAATAACAACACTGAAAATGGCATCCGTAAGCGCATCCTCGAAAGGACGGTACGAATGCCATATCAAATGGTTATGCAGGTTGAATAATTTTTCTTCATTCTCCTGCTCTTCTGTATTCAGATGTAATTCCCTTGCCGCATCCTCCAACCGGTCAAAGTTGTAATATTCTGACAAGGGCGGTATCGATATTTTATTCATAAGGCATTATGCCAGGTGGACTTCTGCAAAGCACCTGCTTTTTCCCTCCTCTTACTGGTATTCCTTTCCGGTAATCTCCGTATATTCTTCTGCTGTGATTCTCTTTTTCTTGACAGCATTTTTTACCATGGCGGCGTTCCAGAAACCGCTGTCATGGTAACCTTTGATGTCCTCAAATTTAGGACTGTGCTGTACTTCCTGCGCCTGTTCCATGTTCTGTGTATCACTCATCGTCTACGCCTCCCATTTCGTTTTTATCTTCTGCCGGAATATCAATATCTGCCATCATAGCCAGATAATCAATCGTGGCTGCCTGCTCTGCAACTGTTGCACGCAGGTTTTCATTCGCCCGGCTATCATAAATACTGCCGTCCATCTGCTTAATTCTCATTGTCAGTTACCTCCGTTTCTTGGTCATTCCATAAACTCTTGTAAAATTTGTCCATGCGGCGTATAAGGTGAAAGGAATTTCCTTTGCTCGCATGGCTCCTCCATGCTTGATAACAGTCATCTACTTTCGCCTTTGTGATTTCGCCTCTTTTGGCTTTCCTCACCAGCTTACGGAGCTTTCTGCGCCTTTCTTTGACTTTCTCCGAGCTGACTGTCATGATAACTTTTCCAGTATCCGTCAACCGATACTTGAATCCCAGGAATGTAAAGCCCTCTTTAATGCTGAATACTTTCGTTTTCTTCGAGTTGTACTCCATTCCCCTGCTTGCAAGGTATTTCTCATTTATCAATTTTAGGTTTTCCAGATATTCTTTTGATGGATGGAACAGTGTTGAATCATCCATATATCTGCCGTAATCCTCGGCTTCGGTCTGCTCCCTCATCATATGGTCGTACTCACTTAGAAATGTAATACCGGCTATCTGTATCATTTGGCTGCCAGGATTATATCCCACATCCCCTGCGTACTGTCCGTCAAGAACAGTTGCAGTCTGCTCATACAGCCAATCGTCCAGTTTATCCCGGAACAATTCTTTTGTAAGGTCATGCCTCATATTCGGGTAATATCCATGAATGTCGCATTGTAAACCATAGAAATCTGTGCCATATTTCCGGTACATCCTTTGCAGAAATATTTTCATTCTATCCCTTGCATCGTCCGTTCCCTTTCCTTTCTGGCAAGCCCAATTATCACGAATGAGCTGTTTTGTCATAATCGGGTATAGAGCGTTATCATTCAAACTCCGCTGATATACCCTATCCCGAAAGCAAGTACTTATTATGTCCCTGGGTTTCGGTGATGTTATCTTAAATTGTGTTGTCGGCCTTGCTTTATAGGTTCCCTTTTCAAGCTCTTCGCTCAATTTGTAAGTTTCCTCCATGCTGTTAAGCACATAATGAGCAACCGAACCTTTCCAGGTAACCCCTTTCTTACTTTTCATCATTGAATCGTACAAGGCATCGAAACCGATTATCTCTTCTCTATCCACGTAATTTGAATTATTGTCCATAACGTATATAGCAGTACCAGTCCTTTCAAGGGCTGACTGCATCGCTACAGTGGTGTTTTGCCATTCGGCAAGGATAAGAACTCCTTGTGTTAGATTGGTCGGAGCACCACCTCTGTGAGGCAGCCGTATGTCCTAAATACCACACAATCTGGAGCGCAGCGATTAGCCCAGTTCGCGTTGTTGTTGTTGACGTTACCATCGGAGTTCACATACCACGTATTGTTCGAGTTGCCCCGATTAGCCGAGCGCAGGCGGACGTTCTGCGTTTCAGTCCTCATCCCTGTATAATAAACACTATTTCCGTTGTTTTACGGCATAGCGTTCACTATCGCTTTCATTCCAGTTTCGTATCATTCCCCGGATTTTTAATACTTTACCAACCCAGTATTTGACACGCTTTGATTTCAGGTGAAACGAGGATTTTGCGATGCCTATGAGTGCTAAAAGCCTGTTGCAATTTCTTGCGGCTCTTAACTGTAGACGGCTCCTCTCCTCCCAGTTGCTATCGCCACGTTTCTGTACTCTGATATTGTTTGCGTCCCATGAATCTATGTAAATATTCTTTGCGGTTTCCACAATATCGTCCGTAACGCAGCCTTTATATTCTGGAAGAAATATTTTCTCATTTCTTGTAATCTGGAGCGTATATGTCACAAGGTCCAACTCGTGCATGAATACGTCCATCTTACATGGTCGTCTTTCTCCCTCTGGTACTGCCATCTTGATTCCTCCTTTCAAAAAATATCCCGGCATCCGTGGGTGCCGGGGATTAAAACGATTATTCGATTAGCAAAGCCAACAAGCTGGAGCGCAGCGAAGAGCCCAGCGCGCGGTGGTGCCGTAGACGCCACCACCGGAGTTCACACACCACGCACCGTCCGAGCCGCCCCGACGAGCCGAGCGCAGGCGGACGTACTGCGGCGAAGTGTGATTCTCAATCGCAAATGTACGAATCTGCGGATAAGTCTTGTACTGCTGCATTTTCTCCGCCATACCGGATGCACGTTTCCAGTATTCCCATACATCGTCCTCGCCAGCTTTCTGCGGATTGATTGACATTGCCTCCAAACTCGGCAGGAACACTTTATCGTAAGTTACCTCAATACCGTCCGTATCTCCATTGTCTGTAAGAGTGTTCTTCCAGGTGGATACTTTCGTTGCTTTCAATCTCTTTGTAAATTCCTCATCGAATCCGGTAAGAAATCCATGCTTTTCTTTGAGCTGGTCCGGTGTACGGTCAAAATTGTGCTGTGGTGTCCACCACTTACCGTTTGCCTCTTCGGAATTAAGCCACTGACGCATAGCACTCTGCGCCCAACGGTTATATCCGTAAGCTGTGCTCTGCAATCCATTCAATGGCGATGTCGGTTTGAAAGATAATGTACCAAGGGCGGTTCCGCCTGTTCCCTCCACCATCGCTACAGTTTCGATAGGGTCTGTTGCCGTATTGCTCTCGAATGAATATACTTTCCATTCGCTCGGGCTGACATCCGGTGCTCTGTATAATCCTGCAAGCTGTCCTTTCGCTGGTACAGGCTTCGTAAGCGTGAACTGGTATGTTTTACCCTTTACGCAGTTATTTCCCCAGGTATCACCGATAATGACATTGTAGGTTCCTGCCGGTAACTGCTCCTCGCAATACTTAAACGCCTGGAACTGGTTGAACTGCACGCCAAAAGGCGTTGCATAATGCCACTGTACCAACATTCCCGGTACAGTTTCGCCATCCGCAAGTGTGACATCTCCAAAATGTACCACATCAAGCGGACACTCATATGTTTTTCCGGTTGCTTTGTCGGTCCATGGTAAAATAATCTGGTCGCCATAATTAAAAACCTGGCTTGCATTTCCTGACTGAACCACTGCAAACACATCTGCAATGGAAGTCGGTTTGTAATTGTACCCACTGGCAATCGCTGTGAGTAATTCGTTCTGTTTCTCCATCAATCCAAGAAACTGCTGACCGGTTTTATCCAACAGCATCGGTTCTGTAATTTTGCTCATCTCTTTTATTCCTCACTTTCATAGGTTACGCATAACGTGCCATCGACAACTGAAAATCCATATCCGTCCATCTGCTCTTTTAATGCGATGTCATTCTCAATGAGCTGTTTCGGTGCCTGGTTCACATTATCCGCATGGTTTGTGTCGGTTGTTTCCACTATCGGAATGCTGTCTTTGTAGGTAGCGGAACTCGGTTTGTATGCTTTCATGGTTTCCTCCTCTCTGCCGGATTAGAAAACATCATCCAGCGTGTATGTCATTTCAATATCGTTATCCTTTCCCTTTCTGGTAAAGGTCTTGATACAAACAATATCGCCGTTGGCATCATACAGCCCAATTTCACTGATATACTGTCCGGCAAGCTCTGATTCTCCAAGCGTGCATTCGTATCTGCATGTGGTTTCTGTGATAAAGTTATAGCCGCTGATAGGCTTACGGAGCAGTTCCTTTTTCAGTGCTGTCTGTGTTTCAGACGGAGAAATAACATTTCCTGCGCTGTCTACTCCTCCAGAGCCAAATGCCATGCCGACAATTTTAGGAAGTGTAATCGCTCCTGCTCTTGCCTGTACCATTTTCTTTCTGGCTGATTTTGTAATAATTACATTCTGTGCCATTCTTAGATAGTCTCCTTTCTGTTTAATGAATTAAGCAATCTTGAACCGTTCATTTTCAATGAACCATCAAAATATGCCAGATTCCTTTTCACTGTGCAGGTAGCATTTCCATAACTTTCAGAAATGGATGCCACCGGTATTTTGATATTTGCCGTAGTCTTATTGTCTGCTCTGCAATAATTCATCAGCAAGTTTCCATCCATCGGAACAGAGCCATCAAAAAACAAAGACTGCCAGTTAAATGCTTTCGCACTGACAGTCTGCTTCTCAATATGCATTTTTTCTGATAGCGGAACTTTCGCCCTCGCTGTCATTCGCTCAATATCCAACGTTTCTGCAATCTGAAATTCGCCCTCTTTGTATTTCACTCCGAGTCGCATTTCATATTCGATAGCCGCATCCATGAGATGTGAACCATCCCACAACTCGGAACCATCAAACCGTCGAGCTTTCCAGAACGGTATTTTGAATAGCAACCCTATATTGCTGACCATAAATATTTCAGAAAACACAATTTCGAACATCGAATAGTCATTCACAAAATATGTTGTATGTGATTCCTTTAATTTATCAATCAGCTTTCGGACTTTCTTTGAATCCAGCGTGCCATCGCCATTGAAAAAAGCCTTAAATACATTCGGGTGAGGCGGCTTATACTTCAATGGTCCTGCATCGTGGCAATCTGCTATATGTACCGTAAATCCGGTTGCATTTTCCAGATACCGCTCCATAATGTACGGTGTCATTGGCGAATGATAATCTCTCTTTTCGTATATCGCTTGTCTGCGCTCCTGGTAAGAAAGATTTTCCTGCACCGGCAATCCCCATTTTATTTCATGCCAGCATAATCCCCAGGTCGCTGTTTCCGGGAAAAACTGTTCCGGTAATTCCTCCGCTAGCTTCAAGGCCTTGTCATATTCCAACCCCATGACCTGAAACATCCATTTGCCGACATACGATTTATCGTAAAATCCGGGTGTCACATAGGACAGCATTTTTAAGGCGCTCTCGCTCGTCGGGAATAATTCCAATTCTTCATCTGTCATCGTCCGTCCTCCTAACTTCTGAAATCAATCGTTCCAGTAACCGGATATTCTTCTTTCTCCAACTTGATATTGCTCATTTTGCCATTTATCAGGAATGTGTCGAAGTCCTCCACTCCATCAATGGCAGTTATCAGCGGGCGCACATCATTGTATCGAAGTATCCCCTCGTTTTTCGCCACACCGTAAACGGTAAGCACCAACTTTTTGAAATCTTCCTCCACACGCGACTTGTCCACCGATTCATCCAGCAACAATCCAGTAATGGTATAATTCATCTTTACAGTGGTTGCAGCCACGCATGACAGTTTTGCGCACGCTGTCGGCAATAATCGCTGCATCCGGTCATTCGGAGAAACAATGTAGTTATATACATCATTTATCAACTTTGCATTTGCCGGCTGTCCGTTTCCATCTACCAGTACCAGTTTTACGGTTCCGGGTCCATCAAAAGCCGCCACAACGATGCAATCTCCTGCGCCTGCTTCTTTCGCCCATCGGACAAAATCGCTGTCATTTCCGAGGTATGTTTTGCTGTTATCATATTCAGCAAATATCCTGTCGAAATAATCTCCGTCCTCTTCCCGTACCGTTCCGCCAGAAATCGGCTCTGCATTATCTATGCCGGTAATGTTCTTGTCACTTTTTGCCATGATACATACGGTATGCGCTGCCACGTTTGAACCGATACCGCTTTCAACTGCTGTTACGGCTACTGTTACAGTGCCATCATCAGCTATTGTGCAGTCCTCATTCGTGGCAAATTCTATCGCAGGGTTATCATCTACAGCCGGTACGCAAAAAACGGTGCCTGCGGCTATTACGCTGCCTGCAACACCGGTAATTGTTATGTTTCCAGTCGCATACTGTTCTGCGTGCCTTGTCACATGAACCTGCGCCCCATGCAAATCGAGCCAATCATCCCAGGCATACTGCGGAAACGCAAGCATTACTGCCCTTATCAGATGATAATTGATAAACTCTGATTTTTCCTCTGCCGCCGGTCTTGTGAAATCATAAGGAAATCCGGCAGGCATATCGTCTATATCATCCGGCAAGCTCGCCATCATTCGCTCGTGTATTTCATCGGTTGTGCTCCCATCGAAGCACTCCGGTCTATGAAATTCTGGTTGCGCCATCTTACCACCTCCGTTCTAAATATTGATTTGAAATACTTTGTCCCACTCTTTCCCCTTAACCTTGAAAGAGCAGTTCATGCTATCGCCGTTCCATTCAAACTCGAAATCTCGCACCCATTCAGTCCTCGGATTTACAAGCAGTGCATCTCTGATGGTTCGCTCCACCATTGATTCGACTGTCTTTTCATCGTCCTGCGCCAGTGCGTCCTCCATCTCAACACCTATATCGTTGGAATATGCAAGGCAGGAATATCGTTCTGTCATAGATACTTTCATGCACCAAATCATGTAGCCCTCTTCTCCGGTACACTCCACAACCTGGTTTGCTGAATTTCTCACGAAATCCCCTTTTTCGGGATTCCATTTCATTGTCCTTTTGTATTGTGTATCATACTCGGAACTTTCTTCGATAAACGCAGGAACGGCAACTGTTACAATATTTGCCATCGTTTACCTCCTACGAACCTGTTACAACGTCTATGACGCAGGCTTCATTCATTACCCACGCCACAAGCACCCTGTCCCCAGGCTTTATCTGTGGAGGCGTAATTGTGTGACCATGTGAACCATCGCCGCTTGAATGTCCTCCATGCTTTCCGCCGCTTGTTGTAAAAGATAATCCTCCTACGTGTCTGCATACCGAATATTGACCTTTCGGAATTGCTACTGGGAAAGTATTTGTGATGAGGCTGCCGTTTCCCTGGATTTCTCCAAAGTCCAGGCATAACGATGTATCATTTTCTCTTCGCATCCTGTCACTTAAAACATTTGCCAGCTTATTTGTACCGGCATTCGCATCGAAATTTTCCACGTTATCGCCTCCCATTATTCAAAAGTTCCATCATCCACCCATCCGTAAACATTGCTGCCACTGTCAGTGTGTATCAAGTGCCAGGGATGAGTTTTTCCAGAACCATTTTTGATTGTTATTTTCGCTTTTCCGGCTCTTGCGCTATATCCTCTTGAACCAGAATAGGACGATACATAATGCGTACCGCCCTTAAAATTTACAATATCTCCGACATTGTAATCCTTTTTCTTTGTTGTCTGTGTTGCTGTTTCGGTCTTAGCAAGTTCCAGGTCCATTGTCATGCTGTAATTATCGCAATCGTGCCGGATTCCAACCACGTAATAATAATTCTGTGCGGAACCTATCATAACGTAAACTAAATCGCCTTTTCGGATGAATGGCACATCTGGAGCCTGCACTGTGATTTCTTCATCAATCACACCATCTTCATCGATGATTTTTTGTGCGGCTGTCTTTGCCTCATCCAGGCTTTCGTCTTTTCCTCTGGTGTAGATTCTCTGACGGATTCCGTATTTTGTAAGCCCATCTACCGTTGCCTCGACCGGAGAATTACCATCATCGTCTGCCTGCCCCAGCACCTTTACCCTGGTAACAAGGCTTGCGGTGCTTATTGACTGGCTGATAGATTTTGTGTTATCCACCCGGAACACATAAACATCTGTGTTCGTGCCACGCTCCACCACATCTGCATACCCCTCCGCCGCCCGGATGATGAATTTTCCTCCGCCCTTTTTGTAGGCATCGTCCAAAACATCCAGCAACATATCAGATACATACGAACTGCTGTATTTCATTTTTTCGTGAGATACATTCGGTCCGCTATATCCTTTTGTGGGTATTCCCCACTCGTCAAATGCACCGGTCATAATGGATTTTGTACCGGTTCCTGCGGAATAAAATTTGTTGTCCTGGCTCCTCTGCAAATCATACAGAGAATCATATGCAACGCATTTTAGGGTATTGGAACTGCTTTGCTCCTGCGGATTCCATTCCTGCACCGTTCCCCTTGCCACTTCTCTGTCCTGCTTTCCTCCATCACTCGCAAAAATACCAATAAGACATCCGGGTTTGATTAACTCTGATAATCGCCCCGCAGATGTCTTATCATTCTTTGCTGTAAATGAAGTTCGGACAGAAATCTCATTTTTGTTTTCTTCCCAGCCAAGACCTGTGACAAATTCTTTTATGTTATACTGCTTTCCGCCACTATCCATAACGGTAAGTCGGTATGCGATTTTTGATAAATCTATCATCTTCGCACCTCCTATGCCGCCGGAATCGACAGCGTTGTTCCCGGCCATATCCAATGACCATGGTCTGAACTGCTTTTGCCATGTTTCTTGGCTGCCGCCTCAATCGTTGAAGCATTTGCATCGTAAATCTTCGTCCACTTTGTACCACTTCCAAGTTTTCGTGAAGCAATCCCCCACAACGTATCGCCACTGACAATCGTGTAGGAAGAGCCTTTATTTGAGTTATCATTTCTCGGAACTGTCTTTTTTACAAAGGCGGCAATTTTCAATTCGTTTGTTGTATAGATTTTCAGGTCTTTTGCCTGTGAAAATTTAATGCCATAGCTTACATCTCCATAAGCACCAAAAGGGTCGGGTGTAAATGAATCAATCGTAACATCCATGTTAATCCATGTTTCTGTTACAAGCAGATTCAGCACCGTTCCCTTTTCCTGCCATTCCCTCAACTGCTTAATGCACTTATCGGGTTTCTGGTAACTTTCCGCTTTCACAACCGCCAGATTCTTTCTGTCCGGTCCGAAGAAAACGGCATCCCATGAGATTTCCGCCACTTCTGTTCCCTTTGGCACCTTTACGGCACCCTGGGAGATAATATCATAAGTCTGATACTTCGTCCCAAGACTGCCGCTTATCTTCTCCGGCAACGAAGAGAACGTAAACGACTTCTTTTTATCAGCCGCTTCAAACAGTTTTATTTCCATCGCCTACCCCTCCTTCACTACCGGCATATTTGAAAATACCTGTTCCAGTCTGTCAGCAATTTCTCCTCCCAGTTCATCAGCCATTGACTTCATGTTCTTTCGGATAATTGCCATGATGCTTGCCTCATCCATTTTTCCGGTGCCTGAATCCGAAATATTGAACTGCGGTGACATCTGGATATTAAGGTTTATATTTGTCTTTCCGGTTTCCACTGTGCTCGAACTGCTCAAAGGTTCATCTGCGGTATCTGAATCGCTTTCTGTACCCTCTGTGAATCCGTTATAGCCTGTGGCTCCGTTTCTAATCGCTTCGGCTAACAAATTATCATTGAGAGATAAAAAGTCCGAAATGGAGCTGTAAGCAAACATTTCTGTTGCTGTACTTCCGATGGTTGTACTTCCACTTCCTCCACCTAAAGGTGCTGCCTCTCCGATGATGTTACCATTCGCATTTGCCTGTACTCCGAGAATGTCCCCAACCTCTTTGTACAGTTCCAGCGCTCTGTTTCTTCTGCCGGGAACTAAAGGTATGATTGCCTCCGGTCCCTCTTCTCCAACCCATGACAACTGCTTGTCATTTACATAACCGCCGCTTGCATGAGCCGATACAGTAAGTGTTGTACTTCCACTTCCTCCACCGCCTATCGTGAACGTCTTTGTCGGATTCACAAGTGAATAGTCCAGGGTTACGCTTACCGGCATTGTTGTAGAAACGCCTGCGCCAAACGCACTGTTTACGGAACTATCCGTATTTGATTTCAGTGCATCTACCGCACTGTTAATCTGTGCCATATCAGCATTTGTAATAGCACTGCTGATTCCACTTCCAACAGCCGCACCTACACCGGAGTAATCCGCAGCCTGGAAAGCTGTTGCCGCATCGGTTCCAGATTTCGTTCCAAGCTCCGCAAATGCTGTTGAGAATGCTGACGTATCAGTATTCAAAATCGAATCACTCATTTTCGTGCTTAATGTTGTGCCAATACTAGAAAAATCTGCGCTCTCGAAAGAGCTGTTCATCGCTTCTTTGTATTGCTCTACTATGGATTCGTATGCCTCATTGGAAATTGGACCGTACTCTGCCATGACTTCCTCCATCGTTGGGATGGATTCTTTCAGACTTTGCACGATTTCCTCTTTAGCTGTCGGTGCCATATTTTCTGCTGTTGCCACCAACTCCTGATAGATATTTTCAAAAGCTGATGTGTCTATTGTCATATCATCAAGTCCAAGCCATCCCATCATATCCTCCTGGGTCCAGCTTGATATATCCGGTTTTTCTGATAATGCAGTCTGTAAAGCAGCGTTCAATTTTTCAGAAACGCTACCCTCCATATCCGGCATAATACCGGCAAGCTCATCATTCCAAGCCTCTGCTATCGTATCCAGATTGAAACTTGATACTCTCACCTCCATATCGTTGATGTTTGCGTAATATCCATCGGTAGCCTGCTGTACAGCCGCATCGTACTGCTCCTGCGTGATAGCTCCCTCGGATAACTGCAAATTAAGGTTTGTGAGGGTTACTGTAAGCGCATTATCATAAGTTTCTTTGAAAGAACTTACCTGTGCCTGCAACTCCTCCTGCAACTGATTGAATGAATCAATATCAAGACTTGCACCATTTCCGTACTTGATTTTCAAGGTCTGGAACGATGCATCCTCCTGCGCTTTTGATACTTTCTCTGTAATTTCTGTAATCTGTTCTTGCAGATTTGTGATTTCTTTCGATTCATCCAGCGTGATAACTCCATCTTCCAGGGCAATGTTCACTGTATCACTCAATTTTCCCGATAGTTCTTCTATCTGGGATTTCATGTTGTTATACATACTGTCAAGCCCCTCTGTGCTGCCCTCGCCGTTTGTAAGCAATTCTAGGGCAACTGTAGCCTCGTAATGGCTGTTTTCGATGTAGTCCTGCGCCGACTTCACAAAATTATCAATGGATGTTTTGTAATCATCCACATCCGTTTCGGATAACTGCATACCCAGACCAACTTTCCAGTTTTCCTTTTTCATCGTGGAAACAGAACTCTCCAAAGATGATAAGGATTCTTTTACGCTCTCCGTTGCCTCATTGAACTTTGTAATTTCATCGCCCATATCAGCAAACGTGATTTTGTTCGCAAGGTCTTTAATTTCACTAAGCGATAACTTTATGTTACCGAAAGCCTCTTTTCCGACCTTTGCAACATCCTCCTGGATGTATGATGCAAGCTGTTCTGCGGTTACGGAACTGTCATTCATTGCATCGTTCAAATCATCATTCGCAAATCTTACTTTGTCGATTGATAATCCAGTGGCATCGAATACCTTTTGAGCTTTTTCAGCTTCTTTCTGCATCTCCTCCACATTGTCCTGATACTCTTTCTTGACCTTGTTTCCCTTTATCCAACCTGCAATGCCTCCAACTCCTGCGCCTACCAAGGCACCTACCGCAGTACCAAGACCAGGAATAATGCTACCGATTGCCGCGCCTGCGGCTGCTCCGGCTGCAACTCCCCCTGCTTTCCATGCGGCGGATTCTCCATAAGCTGACTTTTCGGCTTTATCATCGGATTTCAATGCTTTGTACGCATCAATTCCTGCACTTACAAGTGTTGCTCCTGCGGCTACCCCTCCGGCTGTACCGGCTGTTCCTGCCGCAATCAATCCTGCACCGGTAGTGGCTCCAGAACCGAGTGTGTTTCCAATCATACCCATCGTTACGCCAAGTCCTTTTAGACCGGTTCCCTTTGCGGCTGAACCTATGATTGAACTTCCAATACTTCCGGCCAGTGATGTTCCGGTGGCTGCATCTTTACCGAAAATTGCTTTTCCTACGCTGAAAGCACCTTTGCCAAGGCTCGCAACTGGACCTGCGATTTTGGCAAGCATAATTGCAGAAAAAATGGAGGATAAATCTGCCGATTCTCCCCCTGGAAGTAACTTTCCTGCGCTCTTTACCATATTTCCGAAGCCCTCAAACAGTTTGCTTGCTATCGCATCTGTATCGAACCCCTCTGCAAATCCTTTCGCAAACGAAGCCCCAACGCTCGCACCCTCATTCAAAGTGTCCGAAACATCCACTCCAAGAAGTGTTAATATTCCGAGCTTTAATCCGGTTCCGATGCTGGTTCCCATATCGCCTGCAATATCTGCGATTTTCTGCTTTCCGGTGCTGTGCCACCATTCGCTGAACGGTTCTGCGATGAAATCATCCCAGGCAAGTTTCACTTTTCCGAAGAAATCCGCATTTTTCCACTCATCCGACTGTGATAATTCTTTGAATTTCCTCTTCATTCGGTCCACTTTGCTGTCTACCCAGTCCATCATCTCATTAAGTCCCTGCTCAACTTCCGGCATCTGCTCCGTCAGCCAATCCGCAATGCCTCTCACATAAGGAGATAATCTTTCTCCGAATGAGATTTTTACTCCATCCATAGCTGATTGCAGCAATGTGATTGAACCCTCTAAGTTATCCAGCATAGTGTCAGACATTTTAGATGCGGCTCCATCTGCATTGTTGATAGATTCAGCCAGTTTGTTGTAATCGGATTCTGTCGCATTGATAATTGCCAGCATACCAGACATAGCCTCTTTACCGAAAATGGTACTTGCGGCTGCTGTCTTTTCGGTTTCAGATAATCCTCCCAGGCTTGAACGTAAATTATCAAGAACGCCTTTCAGCGTTTTCATATTTCCGTTGCTATCCGTAAGGCTGATTCCGTATTTCTTCATGGCGGTTGCCATCTTATCTGTTGGTGCCGCCATATTCGCCAACGCTGTTTTTAAGGATGTACCAGCCATCGAACCCTTTACGCTTGCATTTGCCATCAGTCCCAGGGCAAGAGATGTGTCCTCAACGCTGTACTTCATCGCTCCTGCGATTGGTGCAACATATTTGAAAGATTCTCCCATCATGGAAACATTGGTATTTGCACTCGCCGCCGACTGTGCCAATACATCTGAAAAATGCGCCGCATCGCTGGCTTTCAAACCAAACGCTGTGAGCGCATCTGTTACAATATCACTGGTTGTTCCTAAATCCTCCCCGGATGCAGCTGCCAGGTTCAGGATTCCCTCGATACCATCAAGCATCTGCTGTGAATCCCATCCGGCCATAGCCATATAATTAAATGCCTCTGCACTCTGCGTGGCGGTAAATTTTGTGGTCGCTCCCATCTCCTTTGCCTTGGCTGTTAATTTATCGAATTCACTGCCGGTTGCCCCGCTTACTGCTTTGACCTGTGACATAGCGGCCTCGAAGTCCTTATATGTATCAATCGTATCTTTCAATCCGATACTGACACCGAGAACCGCCCCCACTTGCAAGATTGGATTTTTTAGGAGGTTTATTACGCCTCGTATCGGTGCGGTGGCAAGGTCTACTGCTTTCATTGTCACGCTCCAGGTCTTTCTTCCAAAACTGGTAAGACCACCCTTGATTGTTGACAATATTGGTGAAATCTTATCTTTCGCCTCCAACAGCACCGAATACTTTTCTTTCGCCCATGATAACAAACTTTTCTGTGTTTTCTGTGCCGACCGGTCAAACTTTGTAACCTCATCATTTGCCTTTTTCGCAGATGTGCTCATTTGGTCGGTAGAGCTTTTCACTTTGTCGGCTGCATCCTTGACTTTGTTCATGTTCTTTTCAACACTCGATGTACCAGGACCAGTGTTATCATCGACTTCGATAGGTATCTCAATTCGTATTGTTTCCGCCGTCCTCCTCTCCTCCTTTCGTGCTTTCTAAATAAATCCGCATGGACGCAAGCATAAACGCCTGTACTCCATGCGGTTTTTTATAAAATTCATCCGGTGTAATTCCTGTCCGTTGGAATATGTGATGCAACAGACAAGTCTTTCCTCCGGCTTTAATTAGTTTTTTGCTACTTCCTCGATATTCTCCTCGAATCCGCTAAGAGAATCGATGCACTCAATAATCTTGTCTTTCTCTCCGGCTTTCAGGCAGTATTCGATAACATCCAGACCATTCATAATCTGGAGGTCTTTTGCTCTAAGGCTTTCCCATACCTTTTTGTTATCCCAGAGCTTTTCGCGGTCTGCTTCAACCGTCGCTGTATAAATCAGTGCATCTCTGAATTTGACAGTGTTCGTTTCCTCCGGTAATTTCATACCGAACTGTTTGTTTCTCACGTACTTGGTGTGTTTCTTCTTACACTTGTTGTATTCCTCTTCGGATAACGGTCTGATTTCAAATGCGAAAAGCACCTTTCCATTTCTGGCAATTTCGATGCGCTGTGTATCATCTTTCGCATAATCAGCCGCACTGATAAGTCCCTGGATGAAATCATCCTCATTCATTCTGATGAGGGTTTTGTTCTCCTCTTCGGTTGTTTCCACTTCCGTAACTGCCATGTTCTCCTGCTCCTCATTTACAATCTGTACACTTGCTTTTTTTGTTGTATCTGCCATATCGTTTTTTCCTCCATCTTTCAAAAAATATTGTTAAAATTAAATGGAGGATGCCATCTCGGCACCCTCCGGTGAATCGCACTGTATTTCTTAACCCAGTGCAAGTAAGTTCTGTAATTTCGGTGGTCTGTTGACCGCAAAGTTCCATGCTCTCTTGATAACATCCCCGACGGTAATGTTCTGTAAATCAACCTGTCCACTCGGAATGCACTCACGATACACCATTCTTTCCTCGGTGCCGTTTCTTCCCTTGAGCACGCCCTGGAAATCCCATACAGGCATTGTCTGTGATTCCATAGCCTCGACAAGCTCCTGGATGAAAGCATCATCCTCAACCACAACCTGGGACATTGTAAGGGCAACCTTAAATGTGTTTGCGGTTTCAAGCTCCTGCGCATTTCCTAAAACGGAATATGCGGCATTGTTATAAGTTACATTAGCTGTGAAGCTGTCTACGGTAGCCAGCAACACGCCGTCAGCGTTGTAAATCGCTCCATCTTTACCGGTTCTCGCAAAACGAGAATCTCCGGCTGCTCTTGTGTTAATCATCTTCCGTTACCTCCTTATGCATTTGTGCTGAACTGGAATCTATAAGACAGGTAGATGTGTTCCATAGAATCCTTGTCAACAACGTCAATATCAAACCAAGCACTGTCCCCATCAGCCACATTTACTGCGCTTTCGGAAACGGTAATCGCTGTCAGTTTTCCCTCGGCAATCATATTGTCACCGATTGCCTGTAACTGGCTTACTACAGTGCTTCGACCATCCTTGTCATTGTCTACCTTTCCGACAAGTGCATCTGCCGCCGCATTCATTCTGCGGATAAGCTCGAATCTGGTCTTTACTCTTCTGATTTTCTTCCAACCATCATCCTGATTGTCAGCCGGTGTAATAAGAGTGTTGATAGCATTATCAATCCACACCTGTTTTGCGCTGCTGTAGCTGAGTACGATGCAGCCTTTCTTTTCTGCAGCAATCATCTGTGTATTTGTGAGGCGTTCCAGGATTTCACTGAATCCACTCACAACAGTATGTGTAAGGGAAGAATTTGAAGCGCAAGCTCCAATCATTCCTGCCAAACGTGCCGCCGTCTGGTATCCGTCAATCTCCTTGCCCTGCTCATTCACATAAGCATTGAGAACATAGTTCATTTTTTCATCATTGAATGATGCCGCATGGCTCATTCTGGTTTCCAGGTCAACAGTATGCTTTTCTGCTACAACTCCCTGTGTCAGGGAACCTACACCGAAAATACGTTTCATGAATGACTGCATCAGGATATGTACTGCTGTTTCCTCCGTATCAACACAGATTGTATTGAACTCGTAAGGCTCGACAGCTACAAATCCGTTTGAGTAATCCTCATTCGTAACCTGCGGGTCGGTTCCCGGAGTAAAGGCGTTCTGTGATACATTCATCACGATTGCCTGGTCTTTTCCAGACTGTACCTCTGCTTTGAATTTCTTCGTTGCTGCAAATGCATCTGCAAGTGCTTTTGCTTCTCCTGCGCCTGCGGTAAATTCGACTTTCTCAAATTCTGTCACACCGGCATAGATGATACACTCTTTCAGGGTGCTGTCTGTCAGCTTTTCCCTTACCGTTACGGTAAAGGCTTTCTTTCCCGGATATGCTGCTGTGATTTTTACTGCCGCCTGTCCCTCTGCTGTGTTCAGAGTGGCAGTTGCCGATGTTCCTCCATTACCAACTCGGCAAGCAATAATTGTCTGCGCTCCGCCGTTGATTGCCTCCTGGATGGCATCTGTTGTGCCTCCATTACCGAAAGTGTTTGCAAATCCATCATCGGGATTTAATTCAACCGCAGTATTTAACGGTCCAAAATCGGAACGAAAAAGGACAGCCGTAACACCGCTTACAGTGCCACTCTGCTGTCCTGTCCCTTTCTTCTGAATATTGAAATATGCTCCCGGTCTGACTTTTGTTTCTCCTAAGACATAAGTTCCAGCCATATCTTATTTGACCTCCTTTTTCATGAATGCGTCCACAAGCTCTTTGGCTTTAGACACTGTACACGTTGTTACTCCTGCGACTTTTAATGCCGCAACAACACATTCTCTTTGGACTTTGAAAATGTTTCCTGCCCCGTCTGCAAGTTCCTCGATTGTGTACTCGGATTCTGCCGGAGCTTTTGGCTCTTCTGCCTGTACCGGTGCAGTATCTTCGACAGCATCGGTTTTCTGTTCCTCCACTGCATCTGCTGTGGATTCTGCTTTTGTTCTTGGCATCTTCATACCTCCTAAAAATAATTTTGCGTGGTTCTATTAAGCTGATGTGGTTTTGCTTTGTATCGCAATAAACCATATCTGCCTGTTACAAAAATCTGACCGTCTTTCAGGTAATCAGATTTATTGTCCATCTGTAATTTGCGGATAAACATTGGTGAGTAATCCAGCATTGTGACTTCTCCGTCTAGTGACATCGCATTTGTGATAGCGGCTGCCATTTTCAGCCTCATATCAGTGTCCGGGCATAAAATATGGATGGCAAGTTTACAATCCATCCAAACAACCGTATTCGTTTCCTCTACTTTTTCCATGCTATTGAGCCTGCAATATATAACAGGCGTTTCTCTTGAAGCCTCTGTAATTTCCTCCATACGGTCAAGCCCTACCACGATGCACTCTGGATACAGTTCTTTTACGAACTTATTCATTGCCATTACCGGGTCCGGGTCGGTTGTTTCCTGGCTTGTATATTCCAGGATGTCAAACCTCACATCGCTACCGATAATAAGGTCTGTTTTGCTTTCTGCCAGTTCAAATGCGTCCGTCCGGTTCCATGCGAATGCATACAGCTTTCCATCTTCGGAATGGAGCAACACATCTTTCAGACAATCCCGAACCAGCGGTTCAAGCATTTCCGGTGTTATATCTTCCTCTGTCGCATCCTCTGTGTTCTGGCATAGCAACGATACAGACAATGTTCCTGCGCTCTTCCGCTCCTCATCCGCCTGCATATCATAGTTATATACAAGCCTCGGATAATGAACATCTGTACCCCAGTTCTGGTTATCCTTTGGAGCCTCCGGGCTGAATATCGCCGGGTAATCTCCAAACTTGACAAGGAATTTTGTTAATCCCTCACGCTCTGTAAATCTTTTTTGAATCAGTTCTTCCAGTTTCATTCCTGCCCTCCATTCTCGACAGGCTCCTCCTCATGCGTTATGCCGTACTCATATACTTCGGACATATCCACAGACCATCGGATTTCCCATTGCCCTGCGGCTGCCTCTGATGCCAGGATAAAAAAATGATTCGTCACATTCCCAATGCCCGGATGAAACTGCACCGCAATTTCATTTCCGTTCACTCCTGTAACGAATCCACTCTTTCCTGCATCCCATGAGGAATGCTTTGCATATATGAGATTGCCTTTCGCTATGGCGGATGTGTCGAACTGCTTCACTGGCTTTTCTGTAATCAGTTCCATCTCTTCGCCTCCTATCAGCTATCTTCGCTGAAAATACTTTCTATTTCCGGCAGTGCCTTTTCTTTGATTTTTTCCACATACGGTCTTGCCGCCATTTTGCTTGTACCGTTTTCCAAATACCCTGCATACGGAACCTGGCTTTCGATGTATGCCGTATATTTTGCTCCACCACTTCCAGATGAACCACCATCAACGCCTTTGGCCCACTGTAATCGCAATGCACCTGTTCTTCTTGCCGGTGGTTCTCCGGGTGATGATGCCTGATAGGTACGTTTTGAATGCGGCTTGCGGTATCTCTTTCCGCCTCTCTGTCCTTTCAGCACTTCCAGCTCTGCATTTCTCAATGCATTATTTACTCTGGCTGCCTTTGACCGGACTTTCTGATTGATGTGCTTTACCTCTTTTTCGACTGCCTCTCTTACTCCATCAGGAGCCTGTTCTGGTGTCATTTTTTATATCATCCCTTTCCTCGACATAATACAGGGTGGAAATTCCAAGACCTCCTGTATCATCTACTGCAACAACATAAAAAACACGATTTCCCAGCACTAATTTATCAGTTTTCTTCGCTAAAGGTGTTCCTCTCTGCACAATCGTATGTGTAACGGTATGGTCCTCGGTAGACTTATTTTTCGCAGTTTCTGTGGTTGCATCTGCAAGGCATCCATACAGAGTTTTTATGCCGTCCCCTTTATGGTCATTCACTACTCGCCCGGTGGATGTCACTTTCTGCCGGTTATTTTCAATCACAAATTCTTTGAAAAGGTTGCCAGGTCTTAAATACATCATGTTTGCATTTATCATCCCTGCCTCGTCCTTTCATTCTCCTGCATACCGGTAAAGAAATACGGTGGTTTCTTGCCTGCGTTTCCTGCAAATGCCGGAACGGAAATATTTTCGGCTTTGACTTCTTTCTTCAATGCCTCGTATGCCTCTTTCCAGGTTTCCGCCCTTTCGTGTAGGCTCAAAGATAATGGTCCTGTCTTTGTATCCACCTCATACGAAAAACGCCGGTAGATACTCTCTACCAGCATCAGCTTTGCTTTCTTCCATGACTTCGGGTACATTTCAATGGCAGCATTGATTTCCTCATCCGTTACCGCACAAGTATTTTCGGCTCCCTGTACCATCGTATCGCCAAGCTCAAAACGCATACGGCTCATCGTGTTTCCTTTAAGGTCTGCCGGGTTGTAACTGTAAGTTCCTGTTGCCATATTCACGCACCGCCTTTACTTTTTCTCCGTATCTTTGTCTGTGTCTTTCGCACTACCCTTTGTAGGCTTCTTACCGCCTGTGGCTGCCTTTTTCTCGCCGCCTGTGCTTAATTCAACGGCTCTGGATTTTGCCGCCGCTTTTACCGCTTCTCTGCTCTCTGTGGCATGAATCGTAATAAGAATGTTTTCATCCTCAATTCCTGCAATTTCTTTGACAGCATCCTCTTCCGGCATCTGCATAACCTCAAATACTTTCACAACTCCTGAAAGCACAAGTGATACCTCCATTTCTCTGCCATCTTCTGCCTTTACCGGGATTGTTACCTGCTCGATAACCACTTTTTCCTCCGGTTTCTTATCAGCCGGTGGTGCTACTTCCTCTGTAAGCTCTCCAATAAAGCCGGATGTTTTTAATGCTCTTACTCTTTCAGGGCGGATTGCCCCATCAGGGATTGCATCCCCAGGGGCATAATCAACACCACTGATACGAAGAGCTTTTGTACAAACATAGCTCATCGCTGTACCTCCTTACTGTTTACACACACGCAGACAGGTAGCAAGCCAGGTCATCGGAGGTTTTCTTCATATCCGTAGACATTAAGCCCTCGATGAACTCTGAATGAGTACCACCCTCGCCCTCGAACTGGTCTGTTGCCATGTAGTTTCCGTTGCCGAGCATATCCCATGTAAAGATATATCCTGCGGACGGCTCATCAATAGCCGGTGCATTTGTTGTGTATGTAAGTAATGCTCCATCAGATTCGCATACAAACTTCATATCGTCCGGCTGTCCCTCTTCTGCGGCATTGTATGTTGCCTCCAGGACCTTTACTTCCTCAAATCCAAGTACCTGTGCAAGTACCTGTTCATTTACGATTGCCGGATTTGCCGTACCGCCTGTGTACTTCACACGCTCCAGGATGTCCGGGTGATTCTTTAATGCTGTGAATGAATCATAGCCGAGGCTTAACTTATTCGGCATACGTCTGCCTGCCAGCTTGATTTCTCTCTTTCTTGCATCGAAGAAATTAACCGGGTCGAAATTCGCATCATTGAATTTCAGGAACTGGCTGCCGCTCGGTGTACCAGATGAAATACCAGTGAACTCATTCGCCCAAACTCCTGTCTTGAAAAAGCTCTCTGCGAATAAAATATCAAGGTGAAGCAACTGCTGTTCTGATACAAAACGTACCTTGCTACGTCTTGGGTCGATGGATGCCGGTACTCCTGCACGCTGATAGTTTATGGCTCCAATCTGGTCTACGCCTACGATAATCTGGTCTACAACGCATTTGTAGCTGTTATCAGTGTGTCCCATCTTTGCCGGTGATACTTTACCGAAAGCCGGCTTTCTCGCAACATTATCTCTTGCAAGGTCGCCTTTCAGAAATTCATAATAAAATCCGGTAGAAAAATCCACCGGACAAATCGGAAAAATACTGGTTGCAACATGGTCTTTCGGGTCAGCAAAATAAGCCATGCTCATGTTTGTTAAATAGCGGTTAGGTTTCCATCCCTTATTGATTCTCGCAAGAATCGCCGCATTTCCGTTTACTTCTCTTGTGTTACCCATCGTTTATAGTCCTCCTCTTTCTTACTCTTTCGGTTTGTAGCCAGCCTTAATAAGCTGAACCTTTACCACGCTACCTGCTTCTGTTGCTGCACTAAGGGCAACTGCTGTAATAAAATTACCTGCCGCCGCTTTTACTGCCTTTCCCTCTGCATTGGTTGTAAGCTCATCTCCAACCGCAACTGCCTCTCCGGCAATCCACTTTCCGATGTCCTTTACCTGGATGTCTACATCATCACCGGCCTTTACTTTCTCATCATTCGTAAACAGTGATAAGCCGATAACATTTGCACCGGCTGTCGGCTTTTCAGCCTTACCATTCTTGATTGCCAGGGCAATTCCCTGTGCGCCCTCAATGTCTTTTCCAGCCTCTAACACGATAGTCGGGCTTTCATTGATGCTTGTGCCAAAATAATCTGCCATGTCTTACTCCTCCTTTTCACATTCTGCTGCAAGTTCCGGGTCATTCTGGAATACTTCATCAAGTGCCTGCGCCTTTGTCACATTCTTTGATTTCATAATCTCTGCCGCCTGGGTTTCTGCCTTTAACCATGCTGCGCCATCTGTTGTGCCAGCTCCACCGGATTTACCGATTTCAGTAAAAGCACCGGACTTCTCAACGGCTGCAACCGCTCCATCGAGTACAGCAATCATATCTGTATATGCTGTGCCTCCTGCGGCTTTCAGACTTTTGAGTACCGGTACAAGCTCTTCTTTCTTCTTTCCGATGATTTCATACTTTTTGGCAACGTCCTCAAGCTCACGCTCCTCTGTTGCCTCTCTGAACTTCTTTAAGTTCTCAAGTTCCGCTCTTACTGCCGGATGCATACCCTTGTAGATATCTTCTCCGCCATCTGTTCCCTGCGCCGGTGTATTGGATTTACCGACCTCTGTTGCCGGTATTCCCTCCGGATTCTGTACCGGTGGAGTTACGCCCTCTGCTCCTGCGGCTCCCTCCTCTTCACCGTAACGCTTCTCAATGGACTGTAAGAAAGCCAGTTCTGCAGGTGTAAGTTTGCTCTTGTCAATTTTCATTTCTTCTGCTCCTTTCGCATCGTTCTGATTTTTGTTCTGGTCCTTTTTCTTTGGTTCTCCGGTTCCAGGCTCATCCTGCGCCTTTTCTGCTTTTTCGATGGTATCATCCAATCTCTTACGGATGGATTTCATCATCGCCAGGTCTGATTCCGTAACCTCCTCTTTCTTCACAATGTTGGTTGCCTTACCACTGGACCACTGCGAGATTGCATCTTTTGTAAACTCGCAAAACTCGTCAAGGCTTTCCTGCATTGCTGTTGCTGCACTGGTTCCATCCATTTCCTCATCATTCAGAATGGAACACAGAGAAGATTGGAGGGCGTAACAGATATCCCAGATTTCATCTGCGATTTTTCGGTTTTTTACTTCGGCAATTCTTTCTCCGAAGCTCTCCGAACTCTTCTGAATATCATCTATCACACTTTCCAGCTCCGATGTATCTGGCTCACTCCCTGCGGCTTTTGTAATCGCCGTAATCAGGCGTTTCCAGATATTCGGTTTCTTCTCTGCACCCTCATCATGTGGCGGCTCCACACCGTCCTTGCTCTTAAACAATCGGATGTGTGCCTCTGGATTGGCTCCATCGTCCACAAAATCAACTTTTGTGATTTTGAGGTTTTTCAATTTTGTTGCCATCGCTCTGCTCCTTTCTTAAAAATTCTTTATAATGCAAGAAAAGCACCCTCCCGGATGCCTCCCTGTATTACCGCTATTATTTTTCATCAAAATATTTTCTCGTGACTGTACTTAGGGATATTAACAGCACTCCAACAGCCACACCGAAAAGGAAAATCCCTATTCCTGCAAGTATTGTCATTCTTCCTCAACCTCCACTCGCTCTGCTTCTCCCTCAATGGAGAACATCGGGTATTCGCCGCTTTTGACCTTTTCCCAGACATCCTCATCAAGCACCTTGAAGCCAATCCACCATCCGACAGGCAACGTGCCCTCCGGGATTCCCATTGCTTTCATTTTCTCCTCGGTAAATACCACCGATTCGATAAGGACTGCGGCTCCGCCTCTTTCGTGCATCTCTCCGCCCTCCCGGTACAGTTCTGCGAACTTGTAAGCAGCACTTTCAAGTTCCTCCGGTTCGATGATGTCCTCCTGGTAATCTTCTATCAATTCCCCATCTGCGGTGATGGATACATTCGCCCATCCAAACGCCAGCATCTTATCATCATCAGATTTTGCAATCTTGAACCGCCCTTTCTGCACTGCCGGTTTCTTCTTTCCGACTCCATCTTCCGTTGATTTCTTTATCAGCTCCGAAAACTTCTGCATAATTCCTCGCCTCCTCTACTTTTTATTTTTATCAGGTGTGACCTCTATGTACTCAATAGCGCACGCACATCTCGGATGCGCTGGTGGTGTGAGGTCGGTTGTAACTTTGGTTCCTATTCCCTTGAAAGAAAATTCCTCATCCATGCCAATTTCCACACCCTCCAAAGAACTGCACAAAGAGCACACCATATCATCGCCTGATGTGCTCCACCTCTTTATGACCTCGCCTATAAGTTTCTGTTCCTGCGCCTGTCGCACGCTCTCATCAGCTCCCTTGTTGTAAGCGTATGCCATTTCCGTTTGTGCAATATTGTCTGCCCTCTGCCGATGCTGACGTTCTGCATACTTCATTGCGGCTGTCCTGGCTTTCTTCTGGATGCTTTCTGCTTTCATCCTCGGATGCTGTTCTCTCAAAGTCTTGACCATATTCTCATAATATTTGAGATTTGCCTGCGCCTGCGGTTTTGTCAATCCAATACAGGGGCGAATCATCTTTGCCAGTTCATCAACCGAATGTCTTTCCCGGACTGTCCTTTCCAGGAATACTTTGATTGCCTCTTTCTGCGTATCAGTGCATTGTGTCACAAGCTCGGCTCCTCTTTCCTGTATCCATCCAAGAACCTGCTTCGTTGAAAAAATATAATCCGTATCAGCAAGAGCCTGGATTATTGGCTGGCTTGTGGAACCGGCTATAATCGCATTCTGCCACATACCGTTGAGCTTTCCCTGCACCAATAAAGAATAGTCCTGCATCCATTCATCTGCTGTCTTTTCGTCCAGTTCTCCATCAAGCACCGCCTGTCTTAATTCCTGATACGTGATAGCATTGGACTGGTCTTTCCAGAATCCGCATAACAACTCAACCGGTTCTGAACTGGCTGTTTTCAGATAATCCTCCAACTTTTTCAGAATTTCTGCACCGTTACCGGCTCTGGCTTTTCTGAATCTCTTCCCAGGTCTTATCAGTATTGCCATGATTAGTACCTCCCTAGTCGCCGTTTGGCAGCTTCGGTAATGTCACTGGGTATTTCTCCATCGCCATCCTTTGGCTCTTTCCCTGCCGCCGTTGCGCTTTCTGGCGGTTGGTTCTGCGTCTGTTGTGTTGCTCTTACCTCATCAGGTGTTCTTGTGTCAGATGTTCTCTCCGGTAAATGTCCCACCTGTCTAATGTAATCTTCCAAACCATCATCGGGAACCAGTACACCGATACCGGTCATATCTTTGATAAATGCAGAAACTTTCGTGATGTCTGCATCCTCAATATCCCCATGCGTCATTTTGGGATAATCTGTGATGCCCTTGAAATGCTCTCCGTTAATATCAATCAAAGCCGGGATTGCCTGGCTGTTGAATGTTTCGCAGATAATATCAAGAAATGCTCCGCACGCCATTGAGAACAGCTCCGTTTTATCGGAACTCAACGCCCAACTGCCGTTTTGCTCATGCCCCAAAAATATAAAATCCGCCAGTACCGTCATTGCAATACGGTTATCATAGCGGTTGATGATTGCGTTTGTATCAAATTGTCGGCTGCCTCCGGTACTTAATAGTTCCAGTTTATAGCCATCTGGAAGAACAACGCCCTCCATCTCATCCCTGCGGATGTTCCTAACCTGCGTCTGTAATCCGTTCAGGATTTCTTGCGCCTGCTCATCGTCAGGATTCCAGATATCTAAATCTGACGGTCCATATATTACCGGAAGTCCTGCAAGGTCACGTTCAATACCGATGCCCTCAACCTCCTGTATTCTTCTCTTGAAATACCAGGAACGGTACGCATTACGCAAAATAGACCTGCCCTCCGGGTTGTCCTTTCGGCTCTTGGTTCGGAAAAGCAATGCCTTTTCAATCGGAATCGTGTACAGGTTGTAAGATGGAGGCGGCATCTGCGTCATTCCTTTCAGATTGTCCTCATCGTCATACTCCCATTGGTAAAGGGTTTCCTGCGCTCGTATCGGAAGTTTTCTCCATCCGATAAGCCCATCTGCATATTTACTTCGTGTTCTACCGTCTTTTGTCCTCCCCATTCTTCGTTTGTAAACAATCTCGTGATAGCTCCATCCGAATGTGAGGAATGACAAGATTTCTGATATGGTGTCAATCCATGTGTTCTGCATATCATTCATGCAGCTTTCGACAAACTCTGCCGCATCAATATCTGCCTGGCTATCTCCTCCAGGTTCCACGTTCCAATCAGTCTGTCGAACCAACATCTCGATAGCAAAAAGGATAGCGCCTACAACATCGTCATTTTCAGACATTTCTCTGTAAGCCTCTATCCCTCGTTTTCCTCTAAGCTCATGCAGGAACTCTTCGTAAATCACTCCACCATATCGCCTTTGTCCTATTCGTCCAATTTCTTTGTTATCGGCCATCTTTACCACCTCACTTTCGCCAGTAACTTTCTTTGCTCAATCCTCCATCTGTCGGAGGTGCGGAATAGGTATTTCCGCTTTCAAGTTCTGTAAACGCCGAACTGCTCGCATCCACCATATCTTTGAACTTGCTTTCCGGGAAACTCTCAACCTGGTTGAAATACATCTCATTCCAGGGAGCTATCAGCACATCGACGTTGCCTTTATCCATTCCCTCAAGTCCTAGCCACTGTGCAGAAAACGGCTCTGCTCTTGTAACCTTATCCCCGGATTCAGGGATGCACTTAACAGTAAAACCGGCTAAGAATTTCAAGAAACTCTGCGCCTGGTCCTTTCCTGCTTGTCCTGGGTCTTGCGGAAGTCTTGTAAAAACTCTTTTATGCTTTGCCCTATCGGTAATGCAGGTCTGCTTTATTATCTCCCGGACATCTGCCGAGCTAAGTCTTTTATTGATAACATCGGCAATGATATAACGCCCGTTCCTCCTCTTGCCAATGAGAACACCGGCTGTATATGCCGGGTCGCCTTTTTCATCCTCGGATGTGGCTGCAAGGTCCCATCCTCTCGCCCACTTGATAACGTCTGTCGGTAATTCTTCCAGCATATTTACCTTTGTGCGGCGGAACATCAAGCCTGCGGCTGCCTTAATCTTCCAGTTGCCTCGGAGAAGTCTTTCTCTCTCAACCTCTGTCAATGCTAACAGGTTGGCTTTGTATCCTGGGTTTTCTTTCATCAAGATTTTGTTATCATCCAACGTGGACATAATGAATGTGACGGATTTCGGCATTGTTTCAGCCTCTTCCTCGCCTATATTGGCATCAAGGGCAATCTGTACAGCCTCTTTCCTTGTGGCAGCCCACATAACAGTTTCGTTAATGCGGACGAGCCATCTCTTCTTGCCGGAGCGTTCCTTTATCGGATAGCCGGTGTCCTGGTCTATCCACCATGAAATAAAATCAGCAACCCACGAATCCGCATCTGGGTTGCAAGTTGCTCTCATGTATGGCTTTACTCCGCAAACACTACGGTTTCGGGATAGCATATAAAAAAACTGTTTCTCGGAAAAATGGGTAAGCTCATCAAATCCTATCATGGTTATCTGCGAACCTTGCCATTTCTGCAAATCATCATCTCGGTTGATATAGTCAAATGCAACCGTCATACCGTTTTTGAACTTCCACATACCTGCGCTGTATCTTCCATCGGCTCCCTTTATATCTCCATATACGTCATTGCTCGTATCCCACAAGCCGCCCTGGTTGAATATCTGCTTATATTCGTGTCGGAATATTACAGCACCAAACCGTTTGTTGTTCTTATACCTCAAAGGCTCAATCAGCAATCCGTATGACTTTCCGCCTCCTGCGGCTCCACCGTAAATAGCAATATCTGCTGTTGTTGAAAGGAATTTTTCTTGCGGTCCTTTCTGCGGCCGTATGACTTTGATATTACTCATCGTCCTCGCCCTCCTTTTCTGGCAGATATATTTCTACTGGCGTTCCACCGGTCATGCCTCCATCCTCTTCGGCTTTCTTTGCCTCTCTGTCCTGTTTCTTCCGGTATGCAAATTCTTTTTCTTGTAGCTGTTGCGTTGGGTTCTGCCCTGCGGTATCTCTTAGGAACTTTGCAGCATTTACATTTCCATTCGCCGCCTGCACCAACATTGCCGCCATCACTCCCATACTGTAGTCCATATCCTCTTCGTCAATCCCTAAAGCTGTGAGCGTGGCTTTCATGGTCGATTGCTTATTCGATACCGGCATATTCAACAGCATTTCGGCTGCCTTTCGCATATCCCTTTTCTTACGCCTCGCTGCCCCGGATGCTTTACCTCCTGCTGTGGCGATTTTTCTTTGCTCGCTCTTTGTTCGGCGGTTCATAGGTATCAGATTTTCGTCATTTGCCAATGCCACCACCTCGCTTCGTTCTCAACTCCGATAAAATTAAATAAAGCAAGCGTCCTTTCTCGCCTGCTCCATCTTTTTGACCTCCAGATTAGGGGCTGTCATTCTACAAGGTATGTCGCACATTGACATATCCGTTACCGCCGCCATTTTCTTTGCCAGAATATCTTCGTCCATGATATGACCTATAATCTGATACGGCTTATGACAGCAGTACATGACTTCGCCTTTTTCATTTAAAGCCATCTGCGCCCAGCTTGCGGTGCATCTCTCTTCCTGCCTGTCGAGTAATCCCCATTTGAAATTGAGCGTCACCCTTTCATCATCCATCGCCATATCCGATACGATTTTCTTTATTTCCTCCGCATCTCTCTTTTTCCTCTCATCCCTGTAGTAACTTCCTGCGGTGCTTTCCACTGGTCTGAAAACCATGTAGTCAACGTCCAGGTCCTTATTTGCATAGTAAAATCTCTTTACATCCTCCGGCTCTTTTACAAGCTGTTGGATTCCAAGAGATGTGCCAGGACTGTTTTCTTTTTTCCATGCTGCATACGCTTTTATGTTCTCCCGGACTGTTTCATATGCCGCCACGCCTCGCAACTGCTCATAGCTTTCATTGCTGTACGCATCAAGGGACACTTTCAAGTAATTCGGTTTGACCTTTACCAGCTTATTGAAATTCGTATTTATCCCCCACTGGAAATTGTTCTCGGTAAGCCATCCTGCAATCTTTTCAAAATCAGGATTGATGGTCGGCTCTCCTCCACCGGTCAGTATAAATCCCTGTACACCCATAACTGCCAGTCTTTTTGCGTATGTGATAAATTCCTCATATCTCATTGCCTGCGCCCCTGTATCCAGCTCCCACCGTCCGTAGGTGCAATAGGGACATCTGTTATTGCAATAATTTGTGAGGAATATATCTGCTGTTATGGGTTTCTTTTCCCCTGCAATCCTGTCTATATGGCTTAGCATCTTTTCGCCTGTTATGTTTTTCTCCATTTTCTAGGTATCCTCCTTTCTCTCTTTCCTCCACTTTTCATTCAGGATTTTCGGGGCTGTGTGTTCCCAGTTTATCCTGTGGTGTATTCTCTTGTGCGTGGTATACATCATGCTGACTTTTACAGCGCTCGGCATACTCATAATCGCATAAAAGGTTTTTAGGTACGTGCCGCCCTCCTTATACGCATCTGTCATTCCTCCCGACAGGCTTTGGGTTGGCAACTGTACCACGCAATATTGTGTATTTGAAAAGAACAGGTGTCCCCGGCTGCTCAATGTTGTATATGTCACAACATCTTCGTTCATGGTTCCCCTGTACTCTATCGGCGTATCTGTCTTGCAAAAGAAACTGTTCATCGCCTTTCGTAATAATCCTTTGTGGAAGTTTCCTCCGTCTACTCCTCCAACGAAATCTCCTCCCTGGCAAAATGCCACTGTATCAGCTCCCGACACCTCCAGGAACTGAATCATATCTTCAAACACTCTGTCAAAATCATGCGATGGCTTATATTTCAGCTTTCCATCTTCCTCGTACCGGTAATCAATGCTTTTGTAATCATCATCCAGCATCAAGAAGTATTTCAGCCCCAGTTCTTCCGCAATCCTCCAACATTCATTGCGAGCATAAATGATTGCCCTGTGGTCGTTGAAATTATCCATCGTATCTGCCCGGTCATATGCTGCCTGCTTATCAAATATAATCACTCGGTCTGCCCCGAAGTTCTTTTTATATTCTTCTGCCTGCTCGTCCTCATCATCTATGATGAAATATATCTTACCGGTATATCCTGCCTTTTTAATTGCAGGAACCGTAACCACATTATCGGCTCGCCCATGTGTCAGTATGAAAACTGCGAAATCATTCCTCATCGGCTTCGCCCTCCATAATGTCTGTGATGTCAGTTGCCAACTGCACATATCCGTTTGCTATGGCATCATTCACATCAATTATTACGAGTGCGGACTTTTCAAACAATTTCTGCACTTCCGGCTCTGCGTGTGCGTAATACTCTGCGATATTCCGGTAATTAAATACATTATGTCTGCGTGCCGCCTGTATCAGGAACTCCCTTATCTCCTCCGGGATGTCTGTGGCTTCAACTTCCTGTATCAGCTCATCCGCCTTGCTGCTATCCAGCATATCAGATATTTCCGGGCACTCTCCTGTAATTTCATACTGCGGTATTTTGACTTTCAGAGTGTACTTATCGTCCTGCATCTCCTCTCCCAGTTCATCCTCCCCAACAGAAAATCCGAACTGGCTCATATCAATGTTTATGATTCCCTGCATTTCTTTTCCCAGTAAGTCCTCGTCCCACTCTGCCAGCTCTGCGGTCTTGTTGTCTGCCAGCCGGAACGCCTTAATCTGCTCGTCCGATAAATCATCTGCACTGATACATGGTATGTCGGTGATTCCCAGCTTCTTTGCCGCTTTATATCGGGTGTGTCCTGCGACAATCACTCCATCTTTGTCAATGATAACTGGATTTTTGAATCCAAACTGCTGAATAGATGCTGCTACTGCATCCACCGCCATATCATTATGTCTTGGGTTGTTCTCATACGGTTTCAGTTCTCCAATCTTCCGCATGACAATTTCAATGCTGCTGTTCATTTATTGCCTCGCTCCTTTCATTTCCCCGGCTCCTGCGTCTGTTCATCCTCTGCGCTCCTCATTCCGGACAAAACAAAAAGCCATACCATGTTCAGATATGACTTTTCATGTTACTGATATTTAATTTTAGGAGCGTGGCAGGTATTTCTCCTGCCACACGAGAAAAAGAACGAGTACAGCAGCCACATTCTTTACAATCAAAACTTCTTCTGATTGCACCATACACTATATCATCGGTCGAATTGACGGTCAAAGGAAAAAAAACGGATTCAAAATAAACCGAACGGTTTTTTATTTATCCATCGGGTTCCCAAAATCATGCAAAATCATAGCATCTAAGCCGAAAAATAGCACCGTCAGGTCATTTCGTGCCTCTTTTGCATCTTTCTGGATTGTGGACAATTCCATGTTATAAAATTCCGCAATTTCCTTTGTGCTCTTCTTTTTCTCTCTGTCAAGGTACATCATCTGAATGACTTTCCATCTGCGCTGTATAATCTCATTCGATGAGGTTTCGCACTCTCTCTGGTACACTTCCAGCATCCGGTCTACGTGTGCAAGCATAAATTTTACTGCATTGATTCCCTTTAACTGCCTATGTAACGTTTTATCTTCATCAAAGATTCTGAATCCGTACAGAACATCCATATTTACGATGCTCTCATCCACCTGCTCTGCCTCATCAATAGTGCAGACTGCCTTTTCTGCATAGTCTTTCAGCTTCGTGTAATTCTCTAACAGCTTTTTGGTATTATACAGGAGGGTTTTCTTTTCCTGCGCAATACTCTTTTTTCTTGCCTTTTCGCTTCTCTCAACTGCTTTATCGGCAGCCTCCTCACAGAGTGCTTTTATTTCCTCTTTCGTGAGTGATACTCTTCTTTCTGCTTTTCCCACTTTCTCTGACCTCCTACAATTACAGATTGACTTTTCGGAATTGTCATAATAAAATGACAGTAGTTTTTGTGTTTTATGAGCCGATTGTCAATCATCGTATTGCAAGAGGCTCTATTTTTTTATTTTCTGCGGAACATATTAGCAACCGGGCAAGTGGCAAAATGTGAAATGTACCCTACGCCGGTGGCATCCTGCGTCCCAGGCTGTACAATTTCCGCGCTTACCGTTTCACCGTTCGGTGTGACGATTCTCTCTTTTCCTTTTCCCTCTTTCGGAACCCGGTATGTTATCAGCCTTGCGTTTACTGGCATATTCTTACCGTTTATGGTCTTAATCCATAATATCTGCTGGCGGCATTTTGCACAGGTTCCAAAATTTCCACGATTCGCCTTTTTTCATCCTTTATCGCCTCCTTTCCAAGGCTTGAATCTTGATTATTCACTTTCTTTGCTCAAACCCTCTGTTGCTTTCCTTACCTTTTCGACCTCTTCCAGTTCAGGAAATTCAATGGTTTTGCTTAATGCTTTTACTGCCAATGCGCAACCGTTTTTCTTTTCCACCTGGTCTGCCAGGTATCTCAACGCAATTACCAACAGAGTTGCATCCGCTTTGGAATATGGCTGTACCGCTCCGATAATTTTATTGGAGTAATACTGTAACCCCTGAATGACCATCTTTGCCGATTCTTCTCTTTTTCCATCTGCAAGGATTTCCTGTGCTCTGATAATAAAGCTATGCATTCTCTTTTCTCTCTTGAACATCTCTATTCCTCCATCGGGTCATCGTATGGGTAATCATCATCGCCCTCGCTGAATGGTAATGGCATACCACTATCGTCTGTGCTATCGTAATCGCCGCTAGGAACGTCGGTATCTGTTTCCTCATCCACATTATCGGGTACGGTCATCATACCGTCTGATTCGCCGTCCTGCTCTTCCTCCTGCGGCTCTTCTGATTCCTCATTCGCCTGATTGTCCGGTAGGAAGTATGTAGGCTGTCCCTCAACGGCTGGTGTTTCACTATCCACAATATCTGCATCGTTCTCTGCCTGCTGCTCCATATCGAAAATGTTCATCTGTCCTCCGGTAGAAACATATTTCAGCACATATCGTTTCAGCTTTTCATCATATACCAGGCACATTCCTGTATCTCTCTTACCGTCCGCACTGTCCTTTACCGGCACAACGGTGGAAATCTTATGCTTGATAAGAGGCTTTTTGATTCTTACCGTTGTTCCATCTTCCTGCGGTACGAAATCCTCATTCAGTTCGATGCTGATTTTGAGGTCGATACTTCCCTCGTCCATATCAGACTGTTCCATCTTTCTGAATAACTTCTGCATCATCAGATTGAATGTTTCTCTTGCCGCCTGGAATGTATCGCTTTCCAGTGTCATTTCCTCGTAATTTAAAATACTCATTTTGTTTGAATCCTCCTATGTTTTATTTGAAAATCTATTCCACTGCCCGGATGAATACGTCCACCCTTGGTGTATCAGAATAGAACTTTCGCACCTGCGTATCTACAATCGCATTATCGTCATACCACGCTACGCCATTCAACGCGTCATATATGAGCTTTGCCACATTATCAAGGTCCGGCTTCACTGTTGGTCTGATTCTATGCTCAAGTATTTCTTTCCGCCGCTTCTTTGAGGTTGATTGTGGTATCGGATAATATGCTATGATGCGAATATCAAGAGGCTCCTTTTCCTTAAATCTCCTGCCTCTGGCAACTTCCAGGAAACACTCTGCAACCTCTTTTTCATGCTGTGTTGTCTTTTTTGGCGTGTAAGTCTTTGTATATGTACCCATTCTGGCGAATTTTGGTCGCTGTTTTCCGAACGGATTTCCAGGTACTGTAAATTTGATTGATTTCATATCGCCAGCCTCCGTTATTTCCAGTATCATTGATTCATCGCCTTTCTAATCTTCAAAAATATAGAACAGTGAACCCTCCATTGTGTAACCAAAGCAAAGGTTTCCATCATCGCAAATCAAGGCAAGCTCCAACTGCGACAGATTTGTGTTATTCTTAATGACTGCATAGGTTGAATGATTATATCCGGCCGTTCTTTTTAATACGATGTCATAATCATCCGGGTTTTCCACTTCATATCTTGAAATTTTGTACTTTTCACAAAGTTCTTTGTAAATTTCACGATTGATACTGGATTTTTCCGATTCGTTTCCTGTAAACGCCCACTCCCGATATATCTTTTTCTCTAAGCTCATGACTTTTCCTCCTCTTTCTCTCTGTATATTTTCAAGGTGTAATCATAAGATTTCCCTGATTTTCTAGGGATTCTGCCCGGTCCTACTGTGTATCCGTTTTTTACCAGGATTCCAGTCATGATTGACCGGTCCTCCACTGTTGAACAAATCAACTCCGCTACTTTTTCCATCGCTTAATCCTCCAATAATCTCTTTCGCATCTCATCGTATCTATCCGCCGCCTGGTTCATCCTCCAGGATGCCCCGGCTACTCTGTGCGGAAAACACATCGCAAAAATTCTGTCATATATCCTTTTGTATCTCGTATCCATGTTTTCTTTCATATCCGTCAACATCAAATTAGTTGTCAGAATCAGCGGCTTTCCTGCGAGGTATCTGCTGTCTATCACGTTGTAAACCTTTTCCAGTCCATAATCCGTATTGCGCTCTGTTCCTAAATCATCGATGATAAGCAGCTTTGCATTGTTCAGCCTTGCTATCAGCTCTGATTCCTCCACCTGCTTGTCCTGTATCATCTGTAATATTTTTACAAATGATGTCATTATTACCGGTATTTTCTGATTCAGCAGTTCGTTTGCAATGCAAGCGGCAGCATAACTCTTGCCGGTTCCAACTGGACCATACAGAAGTAACCCCTGATTGTTCCTGTACATCTCGTCAAAATTCTGCACATAATTTCTGACTATCTTATAAAGCTGTGCATTATCTTTGTTCTGCTGAAATGTGGCAAGGTTGGCGTTTTTCAATCTGTTCTCAATAAGACTTGCTGACCGCAGGCGTTCCATGCGCTGTAATTCCTGTCTGGCCTCTTCCTGCTTCTTTCTATCCTCTTCTGCCTTTGCCTCGCATTTACAGATACAAGGAACCGTAATGGTTGCCCCATCACCGCCGGGGATTTTTACTCTGGTCTGTCTTTTCCCTCTGCATTTTCCGCAATGGATAAGACCGTCCTCGATATAATCTCCCTCGCGCATCATTTCCTGCTGTGTTCCTTTTTCTCTTGCAATCCTCTCTGCAAATCCTGTGAACAATTCTGCTGTTCCCTCCATCTGCTATGCCTCCAATCTATCTGAATGGGTTTCCCTCATCCTCTTGTGATTCCTCAACCCTATTATTTTCCCGTTTATTCAAGAAGTCCTCAAAAGGTGTATTCTCACTAAGGAACGTCTTGGCGTGTTTTATGTATTTACTCTCTGTTCTCTCTCGAACCAGTTTTTTCTTGTAATTTTCAGCCGCTTCGCACAATTCATCGGGTGACCATCCATCATTGAGGCGTGCCTTGTATTTCTTATACGCTTCGCCTTTTCCATCTTTTCTTGGGTATATCCTCCAAAATCTCTGGAAATCTGTGCTGTACTCTGTTTTCTTCGGTTTCTTTGGTGGCTCCTGCGGTACTTCCTGCTCCGGTGCTTTCTCTTCCGCCATTTCTATTCCAGGGATATCAAGAACCGACTGGGTTTCTTCCATACCATCCGATTTTTTCGGTTCTTCTGTCTGTACCTTTTTCGGTCTACCTCCCAGCTTTCCGTTTCTTCTGTTTATCTCACATCTGGCATCGTACTTGTCGCTATCTCTTTTGAGCTGTGACCGGATAAAGGAGAAAGCCATTAAAGGCAGTCCTGCCAGCTCTTCACAAGGCAAATCATTCACATAACAGAAGATTGCCTTTATCAGCTTTCCAGCCTCCTCATCAGACATGAGCGAGAAGTGGTCTATATAATCGTTATAAAGTTGAAAGCTCTTTTTGTCCTCTGACTTTCCCATTGTATCCGCTCCAATTTCTCTAAACTTCTGCTACAAGGTCGGCTATTCCTATCGGTCTTTTCAGGACTTTAGTTTCCCGGCAGTAATCGCAGCAATGGCATCTCAAAGGTTCGATTTCTCCTCTCTTTACTGCCAGTACGTGATTGATATTTGCTTTTACAACCTCCCTCGCCTCTCTCAGGTAATTATCCTGTACATGGATAATCTCAATATTCGGTGTGCTTTCCTTACTGATTCCGGCAATATAGAACGGCAATCTCTTTCCGGTATTCTGATATACGACTTCCTGATATATTGCGCCCTGGATGTCGTACCCCCAGTAGCGGACGAAATCTAAGTATCCTATATCTCGCACCCACTCCAATTTTGTAAGGGATGCCATAACTTTAAGGTCCACAATCGCAACTCCCGGAATATAACTGTCCATTTTGATTTTCCAGGGTGTTCCATACAGTTCTGCGGTCATTATGACCTGCTTTTCCCCGGACATATATTTCATAAAGAGTTCGTCCCTCTCTGCTCTCTGAATCAGCGCATCCGCTTTTACATATTCCGCTTTCAGATTTCCATCTTTTTTGAACATTTCCGTGTGTTCACTCTTAAATGCATCAAGTGTACCCTCGAAATATCTATCAACATAGCTGCCAACCATCAATGCTGTTGAGCTTGCCTGCGCATACTCGCCTTTGAGTTTTGCAAGGGCAGCCTCCTCGCAAGCCACCCTGCCATATGTACCGTTGAAATCCTTGAACTGGGATACGGACATATACTCATAATTTGCAATGTCTGAATAATAATTTTCTTCTGTCAACTGCATTCCCATTTCTTAGACCTCCCTGTACTCTGCTCCAACAAATTTGATATAATCCAGAATCTTTTTATGCTGTTCTTCGTTTCCTCTGACCTGGATTGTCCAAATCTTTTTGCCTCCACTTAATCCCGGCTGCTGTGTTACCGGATTAGCAATCGTTCCGGTTACTGCCTGCTGATATGCGTGTCTTTCAATGCTTTCGATTGCCTTTCCCATTTCAGTCTTAGGTTCTGCAGAAGCGACAGGCTCCGGTGCTTTCTCTGGTTCCTGCGGCTGTTCTTCCTTTTTGGCAAGTGCTTCACGCTTTGCCGCCTCTTCTCTCTCCCTCTTCTGTCTTTCTCTTTCCAGAATCATTTCTTTCTGCTTGCGAAGCTCCTGGACCTTAGATAACGCCTCGGATAATACCAGATTTCTCTCATATACCTTTTTCGCATCCTCTCTGAAATCTTCCTCAATTCCATCAAGGATGTTCAGGTCGCCTTTTGTATTCTCAAATGCAGTATTTACCGCATCCTGCCAGGTTTTCTTCGTGGTGGATTTGTTCTCCCACTTACTGTCATAAATCTTAGATTTCAGCTTAGAGGCAACTGTTTCCGGTAATTCTGCAAACACTTCTGCCATGTATGCAAGAATTTCCTCTTTTTTCTTCTTTTTCTGTTCCTCTTCGTAATCCTTTACCTGCTTTGCAATCGTATTGATAGGCTCATCAATAAGCTGTGTCAGCTCCTTTGCCTGTTTTTCCATCTCATTGTATGGCTCCAGGCACTTCTTTTTGACGTCTTTTCTTCTGTCCTCAACGGATTCTTTTAACTTTCTAAGATATGCAACGGTTTTCTTCGCATCTGCGATTGAATCATCGTCAAACACAATGCCAGTGTATTTCTTCATCTCTGTGGCAAGTGCCGTTTTCAATTCTTCAAAATTCCAGTTAATTTTTCCTACTTCCTGTTTTACTACTACCTGTAATTCGTTCATTTTCTCATCCTCCTGTTATTTCCAAGGTAAATCGTCCATTGCTGATTCATCCGGCATCATAAAACCCGTGCCATCAGGCATCGGCTGTGGCTGTTCCTCCTGCTGCTGTTCAAAAGGAATTGCCTGCTGTGTCGGTTCTTTTGTTTCCTGCGGTTGTGACTGTTCTACCGGTACAGGCTCTTTCTTCGCCTGCTCCATCTGCGCGAACACATCAACCGGCGCGCCATTATCCGGTAATGCGGCTGTAGCTGTTCTTCCATCAATGAACACCGGCTGACCGTTTTCAAACTCCACATCGCCGCCTGCAAGATATGCTTTCTGCTGTTCGATGTTGTCAAAATCAAGGTCAATCAGCTTGCACAATCTGCGGAGGACTGTCTTTTTATACATCTCTCCTGTGCTACTCTTCCAAGCCTGGCTGTCTTTGGCTTTGGAATATGTATTTCTGACATTCTCGATTTCTTCTACGCTCATGGTGTCATACATCATTGAGCCATCTTTGAAAACTACAATCGCAAAAGCTCCAATCATTGGCTTGTTGGAAAACGGCTGTGGTCTGTAGATTACATTCTGAACGCCTGCGTCCACCTCTTCTGTAAAGAAATCATCCTGTCGGACCACTTTTGCAAAAATGTCCTTAATCGGATTTCTGGAAAATCTCTTGCACATTTTGATTTCGCCTTTATAGTCCGTTTGAAAATTAAGTTCCCCTCCATACGGAATTGCGTAACATTCTCCGTTGAAATAATCCAACCCCAGATATGCCGCTTTGCACAAGCACACTGCCATTGATTCAAATGTCAGCTTGCAAAGCTCCGTCTTTTTCTTTTTGTCTTTCAGCATTTCGGAAATAACCGTAACCGTATTCAAGGCGAAACGCTCCTGATTAAATCCTGCTGGCAATGCTGCTTTGTGGGTAGTTAATTCCTTGATAATCGAACTCTGCACCCCTGAAAGCCACTGTTTTTCTGTCATTTCTGCCATCGTCTGTAACCTCCTGTTTTTGTGTTTTTATATATCTCTCAAATTCCATCATCCCGGTTGAAACTTCATTTATTGCATTTCTGATAAAATATTCTTTTATCACGTCCGGGAGTAAATACGGAATGTAAGATTCATCCTTACCGGCTACTGCCGCTTTTCTCTCTGCGTACTGCACCAGTTCTGTAAACTTCCTGTCTGTCATGCTGTACCCTTGCTTTTCTGCGTCTTTTCTTATGTCCTCGTATAATTCCTGCATCAATCAGCACTCCTCTCATCATCCTTATGAGCCATTCCAGAAAAAGCATAAATGCCGGTGCTAACCATTCGCCGCCTATTGCAAAATGCCCCTGCGTGTTGTATCTCACTCTGATGAGCACTCCTAACAGTGTGAATCCAACAGTTAATGCTATCCAGTGTTTCACTATCATGCGTTCCAGCATCTTTCTCATTCCTCCCTGTCTATGTAAAAATCATGCCCGCCATGCGAATACAGGTAATTCAGATTATCTCTGTGCCATGTGCTACTGCTTTCACTCTCGAAATAGGTTGCTCCCAGGCTGCCGTCCCATTTTTCTGATACAATCATCTGCAAAGCCTCAAAGCATTCTTTGTTCGGCTCAACTTTTTGGAATCTTCCGTTTGCAACCGGTGTGAATTGCCCTTTTTCGTAAATCACTTCTGACACCGTATCAGGAAATCCCTCTGCTTTTGTTCTATTCAGAACTACCAACATGACAAGAGCTTTCCCCTCCACATCTTCGCCCTCGGCTTCTGCCATGGCTATTTTGCAAAGCATATAGGCATCATCTGCATTTATTTCTTCATTCATGATTGTGCTGGTATATTCTGTCTTGAATGTTTCCTGCGGTTCCTCTGTGGTAATTGTTTGTGTGTTATCTTCAATAGAAACTTCATAACCAGATACATCCTGCGCTGATGCAGTATATCTTTGTTTCCCATGCATACACACTGTCATTTGAACTGCGGCAAACATCATCGCCGCATCAACTACAAGGACCTTAATTTTTCTTTTATGCGCTCTTTGCATTGTTATCTCCTTTCAGCGGCGTAACGAATATCCCTAAATCAAGTTCTGGCATCGACTGTACAGCCTCCAAAAGTTCCTCGTCAGAGCAAATATTAAATTCTTCTTTCAGGACTTCTTTCAGTCTGTCAATCAGTTCCATGATTTTTACTTCCTCTCCGCCATCATTCGCAGTTCTGTAATAGCCTTATAAACTCTATCTAAAGACTGAACCATTTCTTTCAGTTCTTCTCTCTCGGCTGCCTCAACCTTTCCGTCCTCGGCAATCCTCAATAATGTTTTTTGGATTTTGTCGATTTTCTCATCCTCCAACCCTGAAAGCATTCTTACCGTAATGCCCTCTATGTTCCCTGCCTCTGTTGCTATTGGCAGTTCCTTTCCTATCGGACATTCGCTCTTGCAGTAGATGCATTTCAGCTCTGGTGCGTTGTACACCTCCGCCATCATCACAACCACATCTACAGGAATGTTTTTCGTTATTCCCAATTCGTAATGTGCAAGGGTTGATTCGGAAATCCCAAGTATTTCAGCCGCCCCGGCTCTGCTGTTCAATCTCTCATTATGTATTGCAGCTCTTTTCCTGCACTCAAAATACACGTTTTCGTTCATATCCTGTAACCATCCTCTATGTCAGTTCTCTTCGCTTTGCCCTATACTATTAGCAGGTTGATAAATGGCGTCGTAATCATTGCTGATTCCCAGGCAATCGCTCACTTTGTTTACTGCCGGTTGGCTGTAAATCCTGCCGTTAATAATTGAGGATAAATATGGTCTTGCCAGCCCGGTTTTTGTTGCCAGCTCGGACACATCCATGTCCTTGTCAATTAAGGTGTGCTTTACCAACTTGCACCAAGGCGGAAGTCTTTTCTTCATCTCGCACCCTCCCTTTCTCGGTTCCGCTTATTCTTTACTTTTGTAAGGTTCTCATGTAAAATAATGAGTATGTAATCTTTATTTCATTCTCAAATGCATCTTACATTGGTAACTATAACTCATAGTTTTGAGTAGGTCAACCCCTGTAACGCATTTTTTTGAGTTTTTATTTTAGGAGGTCATTATGTTATACGATAGATTTCGTGAAGCCTGTGAAAAGCGAGGCACTACAATAACACAAGTTCTGCGTGATATAGGGCGTGCAGAGGGAAATACAGGGAGCTGGAAAGCAGGAAAATCCCCGAAACTGGACATTGTTATGGAAATGGCTGAACACCTCAACATGACATTGGATGATTTTGTATATGGCGATAATCCACCTATCGCAAAACCATCAACGCAAAATAGTGAGTTATCCGATATGGAGCAGGAACTTCTTGAGGTTTTCTCCCACATACCAGCGGACAGACAGCAACTGTGTCTGGACTTCTTACGCACTCATATGGTCCAACCCGAAAAGTATGCCGACAAGATGAACGCGTAATCACTTTGGACTATGCCAGATACCGGCGTCTTAATAAACCGGAATAATTTCAGAAAGGACGGTGTGCTATGTCAAAAACTGACAATATCATAAAGCTGTATGAGCCATCATCCAAAGGCAATGACAGCGAGCGTGATGCTTACGTTCAGGAACTCCAACGTTTGCTCGCTTGCTATCAGCTTGCCAGTTCAGATGATAAAAATGTCGTTTGGGCAGTGCTGAACAAATATGCACCGCATATCGACACGATATAGCCCCAGGCATGGGGCTTTTCTTGTTGTATGGGAAAATCATTATGAGAAATAAATCATTGGCAGGAAGAGCCAATAACCGGGCAGAACGCCCTCGTAAGGTTGCTATTTACATTCGTGTATCTACAACCCATCAGATAGATAAGGATTCTCTGCCGATGCAGCGCAAGGACCTTATCGCATATTGTGAACTTATCCTCGGCATTGAGGATTACGAAATATTTGAGGATGCAGGGTACTCCGGGAAAAACACCGACCGGCCTGCGTTTCAAGAAATGATGCAGAAAATACGTGCCGGCTCATTCTCCCATTTACTTGTCTGGAAGATAGACCGTATCTCTCGTAATCTTCTGGACTTTGCAGAAATGTACGAAGAGCTTCAATCCCTGCGAGTAACTTTTGTCAGCAAAAATGAGCAGTTCGATACTTCAAATGCTATGGGTGAAGCTATGCTCAAAATCATTTTAGTGTTTGCGGAACTCGAACGCAACATGACATCGGAGCGTGTTACTGCAACAATGATTTCAAGAGCTAACCAGGGATTGTGGAATGGCGGCAGGATTCCTTATGGATATTCCTACGATGCGGAAACTTCTGCGTTCTCCATCATCCAGGATGAAGCGGATGTGTGTCAGCTTATGAAAACAGATTATTTTGAGCATAAATCCATTATTCATACTGCCAGGTTACTGAACGATAAGAAAATTCCTACCCGGTCAGGTGCGCTCTGGTCCCCTACTGCGGTATGGAAAATACTGTCCAGTCCTTTTTACGCCGGTGTCTACCGGTACAACCATTACAAAGGAACTGAAAACAGAACTCTCAACCCGGAGGAAGAATGGGTGCTTGTCCCAGACCATCATCCTGCAATATTCACTTTGGAAGAACACGAAAAATTATGTGATATTCTTGATGCGAACAAAAGAACCGCCAATCTTCCAGGGCAAAAACACCGGGCAAAAAATGTGTATGTGTTCTCCGGCATCCTTTATTGCGGAAAATGTGGTAATAAACTGGTTTCCACTCCCGGCAGATTGCAGGCAGATAATTTCCGCACTACCACTTACTCATGCCCGAAAAAGAGGAAAACGCACGAGTGTGATAATCCATCTGTAAATGATTTGATTGTTGGAGAATTTGTTATAAATTATATTTTGAATATGCTCAACGCAAAAAGTTCTTTTTCCTCCATCAACTCCCCTGCGGAACTTGAAGAGCGTTTGCTTTATGGTGGCTCATTCAAGGACGTGCAGCATATCTCGGAAGATGGTCTGAATGAATTTTACAATCTTCTATCTCGGTACGGCTCGGATAGTTCCTATGTCTTTGCTGTAAAACACCCTCGCAAGAAAAAGGCTGCTGTCAATCCAGAAGTCGAAGCTCTCCGTAAGGATAAGGAAAAGCAGGAACGTGCCTTGAAGCGATTGCAGGATTTATACCTTTATTCCGAAAGAGCAATGACCGAAAAGGATTTCATCATACAGAAAAATGAAATATCCTCCAGGATTCAGGACATTAACACCCGGCTTGGTATGGTTACGCACGATGCCAATTCCACATTATCGGATGAGGATTTTGTGCGGCAAGCAAGCCATCTCCTCATTACGAAAAAACTCATTGGTCGGGATTATATTTATTATAAAGCCCTGGCACAGACCGTTTCGCCGGATGTCCTCAAAATATACATGGAAACTATTTTAGATTCTGTTTATGTGATTGATGGGCGTGTTTCCTCCATCGTGTTTAGAAATGGTCTTACTCATACTTTCATATACCAAAAATGATACCGGCATGAATGTCGGGAACAAAATAACCCAGAAGCCGCATAGCTCCTGGGTTTCATTTTATCCCATTATTCAATTATTTTTCAGATGTGGGATTCCTTACTTTTGTAAGAAAACGGTGTTATTCTATAAACATGGCATCGCCAAAGCTGAAAAACCGATATTTTTCCTTCACTGCTTCCTCATACGCTGCCATAATATGATCCTTTCCTGCCAGAGCAGAAACCAGCATCAGCAAGGTAGATTCCGGCAAATGGAAATTTGTAATCAATGCGTCAATCATCTTAAACTGATATCCCGGATAAATGAAAATTTCTGTCCAGCCGCTCTTTGCCTGGAGTATACCGTTTTCATCTGTTGCTGATTCTAAAGTCCGGCAGCTTGTAGTTCCCACTGAAATCACTCTTCCGCCGTTTTTCTTTGTATCATTAATAAGCTTTGCCTGGTCTTCCTCTACCACATAAAATTCCGAATGCATATGGTGCTTCTCCACATCATCAACCTTCACCGGACGGAAGGTTCCAAGACCCACGTGAAGGGTTACATGTGCAATATTTACACCCATATCCCGGATCTGCCCCAACAACTCCTTTGTAAAATGCAGACCCGCTGTAGGCGCTGCTGCACTCCCTTCGTTTTTGGCATACACAGTCTGATAGCGTTCCTTGTCCTGAAGTTTATGGGTAATGTAAGGAGGCAGGGGCATTTCGCCCAGCTTATCTAAAATTTCTTCAAAAATGCCCTCATAAGAAAACTGAATCAAACGGTTCCCTTCTTCTACAATATCCAGAACCTCCCCTATCAGAAGTCCATCTCCGAAGCTGATTTTGGTCCCCGGTTTTGCTTTTTTTCCGGGCTTTACCAGAGTTTCCCAGACATTATTTTCTTTTCTTTTCAGTAAAAGAATCTCAATTCCAGCATCTGTCCCCACCTTGCGTCCGTAAAGACGGGCAGGAATTACCCTGGTGTCGTTAATAACCAGACAATCTCCTGGTTTTAAGTATTTCAAAATATGCTTAAAATCTGTATGCTCTGTCTTTCCTGTTTTTTTATCCAAATGCATTAATCTGGAAGAAGACCTGTCCAAAAGAGGGTCCTGTGCAATCAGTTCTTCCGGTAAATCATAGTAAAAATCTGCTGTTCTCATAATGTACTTCCCTTCTTTTATCATAAGAAAAGACTGCTACACTGCAGTCTTTTCTGAATCTCGCTTAAAACATATTATAATATACCACATCTTCAGCTAGAAGTATAGCCTTGTTTTCTTTTATCTCTACGATATTCACACAGCAATTGGGAGGTACACAGCCATGCCAGAAGTTTTTCAGACTGGTATCTTTGTATACATTCTGCAAAAGCGCCCGAACTATACAGCCATGGGCTGTGACTAAAATAGTTTTCTCCTGCAAATCCTCTCTGGCGGAAAACTCTTCCCAGAAATCTCTTGCCCGTTCACAGGCTTCTGTTAATTCCTCTCCTCCTTCTGGCGCGCGATACTGCTCTGTATGGTGAAAGAAATTGTTCAGCATCTCCTGAGGCAGAAGAGCAGATTCTCTGCCCTCCCACTCTCCAAAAGAGATTTCACGAATTCTTGCGTCCTCATAAATCGGCACCTGACGGTCTTTCAAAATGTAAAGAGCCGTGTCCTTTGCCCGTTTTAAGGGACTGGTAAAGCAACAGTCAAAAGGGACATCTTTTAAAGCCTCTGCCGTAAGCTTTGCCATTTGGATTCCTTTTTCATTTAATTCTGTATCCGACACTCCCTGCAGCCTTTTCTGTACATTCCACGCTGTTTCTCCATGGCGGATTATATATACTTTCATGGACTTGCTCCTTTTATTTACGCAGTTCGATTCCGAGTCCTTCCAGACCGTTGAGAATTTTTTTCATAGCTGCATTTACATCTGCGTCTTCCAGTGTTCTGTCCTTTGCACGGAAGGTTACTGAATAAGCAATGGACTTGTATCCGCTCTTAATCTGACTTCCCTCATAAATATCGAAGAGCTGATAGCTTTCCAGAATCTTGCCGCCTCTCTGGGCAATAATCTGTTCAATCTGTCCTGCCAGAATTTCTTTTGGCACAACCATACTGATGTCACGGCTGACTGCCGGGAATTTGGCAATGCCTTCATATTTCCGGTCAAAGGTTGCATATTCCAGAATCGCCGGAATATCCAGCACCGCAACATAAGCCTTTTCTCCGATTCCGTAAGAAGCTGCTACAGTTGGGTGAACCTCTCCCATGTAACCAATCACGGTTCCATCATAGAGAATTTCTGCCTGGCGTCCTGGGTGCAGGAACGGTTTGCCTGCGTTTGGATTGTATTCTTCTTTTTTGTGCATACCGATTTTATCCAGGAATTCTTCTACCACACCTTTCATGGAGAAGAAATCGCCTGCGCCATACATACCCAGAGTGAACATCATGCGTTCTTCCGGCAGCTCAGTAAGAGGAAGGCTCTTTGGAAGATAAATATTCCCCAGTTCATACAAACGCACGTCTTTATTTCTTCTCTTATAATTGGTTCCCAGAGAAGTCAGCATACCGTTTAAGGAAATGGTTCTCATAATGCTGAAGTCCTCACCCAGAGGATTGGAAATTACAATAGCGTTTCTCAGACCGTCATTTTCCGGAATCAGCAGTTTGTCAAATACCTTGGGACTTTCAAAGGAATAGCAATATCCCTGTGAAAAACCGTTAAATTCCGCCATATCTCTTGCTACCTGCTCAATACGCAGCTTAAACGGAAGTTTTCCTGTGGTTGCTTCTCCTTTTGGCAGGGTGGTAGGAATGTTATCATAGCCGTAGAAACGAGCTACTTCCTCTGCAATATCTGCCATGCGGAAAATATCATGACGGAAGGTTGGCGCAACAATTTCATTAGTCGCTTCATCATAAGCAAGTTCCACTTTTGCCAGATAGTCTAACATCTGTTCTTTTGTCAAATCTGTTCCCAGAAGGTCATTGATTTTTTCAGGTTCAAAAGCCACTCTTACAGGCTCTTTTTTCTTGGAATATACATCAACCATACCGCCTACAACTTCACCGCAGCCAAGCTCTTCAATTAACTGACAGGCTCTGTCAATGGCAGCCTGGGCATTGTTGGGGTCTAAACCTTTTTCAAATTTGCCGGAAGCATCTGTACGAAGTCCCACCTTTTTGCTGGAAAGACGAATGTTTACACCATCAAAGCAGGCAGCTTCCAGAAGAACGGTAGAAGCATTTTCTGTAATCATGGAATTTTCACCACCCATGATTCCCGCAATCCCTACCGGTTTCTTTCCGTCGCAAATCATCAGAACAGAATCATCTAAGGTTCTTTCCTGGCCGTCCAGGGTCACGAATTTCTCATCTTTTTCGGCACGGCGTACTACGATTTCCTGCCCTTCAATGGTTGCCATATCATAGGCATGCATAGGCTGTCCGAATTCTTCCATAACGTAATTGGTAATATCCACAAAATTATTAATAGGGCGGATTCCATTGACAGCCAGACATCTCTGCAGCCATTTCGGAGAAGGTCCGATTTTTACGTTTTTCACCACTCTTGCGCAGTAACGTGAACATAAGTCTGTATCCTCCACGCGAACTTTAATGTAATCATGGGCATCTTCACTGTTTCCTTTTACCTCTACAACAGGAGGACAGAATTTCTTTCCGAAAGTAGCTGCTGCCTCTCTTGCAATACCAATGACACTGTAGCAGTCTACACGGTTTGAAGTGATTTCATATTCAAAAACTACGTCATCTAAGCCAAGGGCATGAATGGCGCTGCTTCCCACCTCTGCATCTTCCGGAAAAATATAGATTCCGTTTTCCGGAGCTTCGGGATAAAACTCTGTGGTGGAACCCAACTCTTCAATGGAGCACATCATACCACAAGATTCTATGCCTCTTAATTTTCCTGTTTTGATTTTAATACCACCAGGTGTTTTTTTGCCGTCATGACCGCCAGCTACACGTCCGCCGTCCAACACAACCGGAACCTTGTCCCCTTCTTTTACATTTGGCGCACCGGTAACAATCTGAATGGTTTCTGTCCCGATATTTACCTGACAGATAATCAGTTTATCTGCGTCTGGGTGTCGTTCGATTTTCTCAATCTGTCCGATTACAATTTTTTCCAAATCTGCGTCCAGCTCTTCAAAGCCTTCCACCTTTGTTCCTGATAAAGTCATTGCATCAGTGTATTCCTGAGCAGTCACGTCCAAATCAGGTACATATTTTTTAATCCATGATAAAGATGTATTCATTCTTCTCTCTCCTCCTAGAACTGACGTAAGAATCTTGTGTCATTTTCATACAGCAGACGCATATCGTCAATTTCATATTTCAACAGTGCGATACGCTCCAGTCCCACACCAAAGGCAAAACCTGTGTATTCTTCCGGGTCAATGCCGCACATTTCCAGTACATGAGGGTGTACCATACCACAGCCCAGAATTTCAATCCAGCCGGAACCTTTACAGAAACGACAACCCTTTCCGCCACATTTAAAACAGGAAACATCGACTTCTGCACTTGGCTCTGTAAACGGGAAATGATGAGGACGGAATTTGGTCTTTGTTTCCGGTCCGAACAGTTCTTTGGCAAATTCTTCCAAAGTTCCCTTTAAATCTGCAAAAGTAATGTGTTTGTCAATCACAAGTCCTTCAATCTGGTGGAAAGAAGGAGAATGGGTTGCATCTACCTCGTCAGAACGGAATACCCTTCCCGGTGCAATCATACGAATAGGCAGTTTTCCTTCTTCCATCACACGAGCCTGTACCGGAGAAGTCTGGGTACGAAGCACAATGTTCTTGTTGATATAAAAGGTATCCTGCTCGTCCTTTGCCGGGTGTCCTTCCGGAATATTCAGCTTCTCAAAGTTGTACAGATCATATTCCACTTCCGGTCCTTCCACAACTTCATAGCCCATGCCAATAAAAATTCTTTCCACTTCTTCAAGGGCAATGGTATTGGGGTGTCTGTGTCCAACTTCCATTTTTTTTGCAGGAAGAGTAACGTCAATGATTTCATCTTTCAATTTCTGTTCTAAGGCCGCTGCTTCCAGTTTCTTTTTGCTGTCTTCTAAAAGCTGCTCGATTTCTGCTCTTGCCTCATTTACCCACTGTCCAACCTTTGGTCTGTCTTCCGCAGCAACATCTTTCATACCTTTTAATACGGCTGTCAGCTCTCCTTTTTTTCCTAAAAATGCAACGCGCACTTCATTCAATTTGTCAAGACTGTCAGATTCCTGAATACGCTGGCGGGCATCAGCCTGAATACGCTGTAATTTTTCTTTCATGATATTCTCCTTTTCTTTCTGGTAAAAAACAAAGAAATTTACTATAAAGTAAAAAAGCCCCGTCCCCAAAAGGGACGAAGCAGATTTCCGTGGTACCACCCTTGTTCCTGCCATAGATAAAGCAGGCACTCAAATCTGTTTAACGCACAGTCACGTCATCTCTTACTTTCTCCTCTGCTCTTGCAGATGCGGGTTTCAGAAATGCAACTCCGGTGGGAACTTCAATATCTGTCTGAACTGAGAAGAGCTTTCAACCAATGACTCTTCCTCTCTGGCAGGAAACAAATATCTACTTACACTTTCCTTGTCTTTTTCATATCTGTCCTATATTGTATCTACTTTCCTCTCCTCTGTCAAGAATTTCTTTTTTCTTTTTCCTCCTCTGCGTCTTCCTCCTCAACTTCCGGTCTTGTAAGCTGATAATATTCCCTTCTCACAGCCTCTTTGGCTGTATCATGAATCCAACGGAACTTTTCTTCAAAATAATGGTTGACCTGTGCACCCATCATAACGAACATCATACAGAAATAAAGCCACAAAAGCACTAAAACAATAGTAGTCATGCTCCCATACATATTGGCTGCTCCGTTGTAAACATCAATATAAATAGAAAAGCAAAAGGAAAACCCGGACCAGAAAAGAGAAGATAATACTGCCCCTGGAAACTGGCTCCAAAAGGTGGCTTTTCTATTAGGAATAAATTTATACAAAAGTAAAAATACCATACACAGAGTAAGCAGGGTAATCACCACACGCATGCCGATAATCATGGATACCAGCCTATCCAGAAACGGCAAATGCCTGCTCAGTTCCCTTTGCAGACTGTTTCCAAATACCTGCAAAGTCAGTGTCAGCACAATGGCAAGCATAAACGCCAGTGTATAAAATACCGACCGGATTCTCGTCATCAGATAATTACGGGTTTCCTCTACCTGATAAATACAGTTAAAGCCATTAGTTAATGCCTGTATTCCTTTTCCGGCAGACCACATGGCAATCACTGCAGAAACCGGCACAACACCCAGAGATTTTTCATATACCTCATTGACAATCCCCCGAATAAAGCTGTCAAAGTTTTCAGGGCAGACCTGCATCACAGCCTGAATCACCTCATCTCTTGTAAGAGGCGTGTATTTTACAGAGGTCATCAAAAGAAGCATAAAGGGAATAAAGGAAAGTATAAGAAAATAAGCAGCCTGGGCGGCATAGGCTGTGGTATGATTTTTGTTCATACTGTTTATGAAACCTTTTATGGTTTCCACTACTTTTCTGAAACCCTTCATAACGGCTCCTCTCTGTTTCTCATTCCTGCACAATTTCGCCAATTATATCATGAATTTCCCTGATTGACAACCTGCGCCAGATTTCCTATCTCTATGTCTTTATAAAAATAAGTGAGAATTTCCTCCCAGCTTTTTCCGGATTTCGCCATGCCTCTGGCACCGTTCTGACTCATGCCCACTCCGTGCCCATAGCCTCCCCCTTCTATTCGCCAGCCTAAAAGCGTGTTGTCTGTGCCGCGTTCCTCCTTCATGTCAAAATAGGCGCTAGGCAAAAGAGCGCTCCCTTTTACTTCAGAGCCGTCCTGGCGAACAATCGTTTCGCCCACAGGAGCCAGAAGGGTACGTATGTCATATTCACTGCTGTAGACTTTTACCCCTTTATCTGTATACACAGCCAGCCTCTGTACAGCTTCTCCTTCTCCCTTTTCCTGTATTTCCAGTTTTTCCACTGTCTGAACCCCCGGATAGGTCTGCTGTACATGTTCCAGAATGGATTCTCTTTTCACAGAAACTGTCCACTGATACCAGGGTTCTTCTGCATCATAACTACATTCCACACTTTGAAGATAAGAAGAAGGGGCTGATGCTTCCCAGACCTCGTCTGTACTGGTTTTCCCATGAGAAGTAGAAAAATAATAGGCACAGATAGGAGCGCCGTTATTCAATAAAATTTTTCCTGCCGTATCTCTTACTGCCCTACTGCTGCTCTCTGCTTCCGGGCTGTTCTGGTATACCTGAAATCCCACACTATCATCTACCTGTGCCCCTAAATCCGCCAGCTTGCTTTCCTGCATCTGCACACTGGCATACGTTCTGGCACAGACTGTCTGGGCTTTTAATGCCTCTTCCGGATAAGACGCCGGCATTTCGCTTGGAACTACCCCGCAGAGATAATTCTCCAGGGGCAGGGTATTTACCAGACGAAGTCCCTCCTTGTCCCTGTATACGGTAAGACTGCCGCGATACAGAGGATTTCCCTGCCCCCTGTTCAGGGACAGCACCTGAATCCGGCAGTCCGCCTCTAACGGCACCAGGCTTAGACTGCCTTTTGCAAGCTCCGGGCTGTCTGCCTGAAGATTCAAAGTTTCCCGGTCTGCCATTTGCCGCTTTTCTGCTCCCTGCAACTCATAAGCTCCCTGCACCTTCAAGGAAACTTTTTCATGATAATAACTTTTATATCCGTCTGTCATAAGCAACACCTGAATCACAGGTCCTGATCCGTAGGATTCCTGGTTCTTATCTGTCTGCGTTTCTGATACTGCTTCCACAGCTTTTGTTGCAGAAACCTCACCTTTTTTTGGCTCTTCTTCGTTTTTTTTATCTGTAATATCCGTTTGATCCATTTTTTCTTCTGCATTTTCAAACCTTGGAGGCTGAAATTTCACACCTGCGCTTGCCCATTCATTCTCCTTTTTGGCATACTCCTTCAGGACTTCTTTTCTGGCATCTGCCTTTCTCTCTCCCGCCTTTCCTGCACACCACACAATCAAAATCCCTGCCAGAGCTGCTGCAATAATCAGGAGCTTCCATTTTAATTTTTCTTTCCAATTCATAATTATAATATATGCCCGGATTTTCTTTTCCATACACAAAGAAGCTGTTCCGGAAAAAGCCTGCAAAATATGCTCTGCTTTCCACGAAACAGCTTTCTTCTATCACTTATTTTTCTGTTGAAAATTTATATACGGTTACCGTGTCATACTTATCTCCTGCTTTTAATACGGAAGTCTGGAAAGACGGCTGGTTGCAGGCGTCTGGATAGTACTGGGTTTCCATACAGAAGCCTCCGCGTTTTTCATAGACGCAGCCTTCCTTACCGCTTTCTTTTTCAATAAAATTGCCGATATAAAACTGCATGCCCGGAAGGTCTGTAAAGACCTCCATCTCAATGCCGGATTCCTGGCAGACAACCTTTGCCGCTTTTTTCAGCTCGCCTTTTTCACGGCAGAGCGCATAGTTATGGTCATAACCTCCCAAAAGCTTCAACTGCTCGAAGTCAGCCTCCACATCCTGTCCGATGGTCTTAGGGCTGGTAAAATCCATAGGGGTTCCCACTACAGAAAGAAGTTCTCCTGTGGGAATGGCTTCACTGTCTTTAACCGGTGTGTATTCCGGTGCGTAAATCTCTACTACATGCTTCAGCATGGCCTCTCTTCCTGCTGCATGTCCTGCCAGATTGAAATAGGAATGGTTTGTCATGTTGACGACTGTATCTGCATCTGCACTTCCCTCATAATGCAGTACAATTTCATTTTCATCTGTCAGCTCATAAGTGACATAACAGGTATAATTGCCTGGAAAGCCCTGATCCCCGTCCGGACTTAAAAGACCAAAAGTTATACTGTTTTTCTCTTCCTTGATTTCTGTAACATTCCATACACGGGTGCGATACCAATTCGGGCCGCTATGTAAATTATTCTTATTGTCATTTACTGCAAGCTGATATTCTTTTCCATTAATGGTAAATTTGGCGTCCTTAATACGGTTTCCGTTTCTTCCCACAACAGCACCAAAATGTCCCGGATTATTGTAATAGCCTTCTGCATCGTCATAACCCAGTACCACATCTCTTCTTACTCCCTGCCTGTCCGGTACCAATACCTTTACCAGCGTTGCCCCAAAATCTGTGACTGCAATACTCATCCGATTTTTATTCGTCATTTCATATAAAAAAACCTCCCGGTTGTCCAGGCTTTTTCCGAATAACTGTTTCTGAATCCCCATACTTCTCTACCTGCTTTCCTGCTGTATTTTCTATAGTTCTCATAGGCTGCATTTTCCTACGAAATGAAAAAAACCCTTTTCAGGGTTCTCTTTTTATTTATCCCAGAGTGCCGTTTCCCATCTTCTGACTCCTAGCTTATGCTAGGTGGGCAACCGCAGCTACTCTTCTGTCTTCCGCTGCATAATGACGGCCTGACATCTAAGACAGCAATATAGGAATCCCGTTTAAAGTAATGTAGGTTCAAAATAAATGGGAGCCTCGAACACCCCAGGACTTTTTTCATATTGTTATTATACTCTAGTATATGAAATATTTCAACAAAAATACGAGGAATATCACAGAAAAATTTAACATTTTTATGCTCTGCTTTTCTCTTCCAGATAATCCAGACACAATTTTCTGATTTCTTCCATGCGCACCCTGGTTTCCTGTTGTGCATATTCCATACGGTCAATATTATGATTAATATAATCATGCTCTTTGATAAAACAAAAGCTGGAAGGAAAATTCAAATCAAAAAGAAACGCAAGATAGGAAATCCACATATCCAGGTGTGTGGTTCTCTCCTCACGTAAAATGCAGCGATGGGCTCTGACAGCCTCCAAAATGTTCTCAGAAACTATTTCCTGCTCCACAACCTCCTTTGATACATCAAAATGAGCTTCCAGACTTTCGGTTGCCTTTACCCGGAAATTATCCAGCTTATCTGCGTCACGGATAATTTGACAGTGCAGCAAAATTCTTTTATCTGCAATTTCAGGCAGGGCATATAGAGAATGATATGCAATAGCACTGCGGATTATCTCATCATATTCTTCTGTTTCTATAAATCTGCGAATCATACCCTCTTCAAAAAGCACCTGCACACCGAAATCCGCATGATTCATAATATTATCATCATAGCTGTTATATTTTTTCAGCTGCTCAAATCTTCCGATATCGTGAAGCAGGGCAATAAGCAATGCCAGACTTGTATCCTCCTGGGAAAATCCTTCCCGTCTGCAGATATAACCTGCTGCATCAACCACACAAAAAGTATGAATCCGCTTTAATCTGATTTTCTCATCTTGCTGGTCATAGGCTTTCAAGTAATCCCGAAAATTTTTCTTTGCATACTCCAGGTCAATTTTTCCCATATTCTCTCCTCTTTTCGTTAAAAGCCCTTATACACCCAGAATTTCTTTCACCGTCTGCGGCATATCTTCTGCTAAAATCACCCGGTCATGAAGCACAGGCGCTGTGCGGATTTCCTCGATTGCTACCGGAAGTTTAACCCCTGCTATACGGGACAGTTCATCTGCCAGTTCAAAATCAGACATGGTATCATATGTTTGATCAATGGCATTCATAACGCTTCTGGTAAATTTAAAGGGACTTGCTGTAGACACGATCACCGTCTTTGCAAAGTCTTTTGTTTCCTCTCTGTATTTTGTGTATACAGCTGCAGCTACTGCTGTATGGGTATCCATCACATATCCGGCTGCTTTATACAGTTCTGAAATTGCGGCTGCAGTTTCTTCCTCTGTGGCATAATTTCCATAAAACTCCTGAAGATTGTTCTGCATGTCTTCTGTAATTTGATATTTTCCGGTTTCGGAAAGTCCATGCATCAGTTCTCTTGTTTTTTCCGGGTCATTTCCCGCAATACGGTAGATCAGTCTTTCCAGATTGCTGGAAATAAGGATATCCATGGACGGGGAAGTGGTAAGGAGAAATTTCCTGTTTCTGTCATAGCAGCCAGTGGAAAAGAAATCATACAACACCTTATTTTCATTGGACGCACAGATAAATTTCCCAAGGGGCAGTCCCATAAGCTTTGCATAGTATGCTGCCAGAATATTTCCGAAGTTTCCGGTAGGAACCACTACATTAATCTGCTCACCCTCACGGATTCTCCCCTGTGCCAGAAGCTGTCCGTAAGCATAGACATAATAGACAACCTGGGGAACCAGACGACCGATATTGATGGAGTTTGCAGAAGAAAACTGAAAACCTGCCTTATCCAGCTGTTCTGCCAGTTCCCTGTCATTAAACATTTTCTTTACGCCGCTTTGTGCATCGTCAAAATTTCCGGTAATTCCCACCACATAGGTATTCTTTCCCTTCTGGGTTACCATCTGTTTTTCCTGCACAGGGCTTACGCCGTTTTTCGGATAAAAAACAATAATTCTGGTACCAGGCACATCTGCAAAACCTGCCATTGCTGCCTTTCCCGTGTCTCCTGAAGTCGCAGTCAAAATCACAATCTCATTCTTCACCCGATTTTTTCTTGCCGCTGTTGTCATCAGATGGGGCAGAATTGAAAGCGCCATATCCTTAAAAGCAATAGTTGCTCCGTGAAACAGCTCCAGATAGAACACGCCGTTTTTCTCAACCAGAGGTGCAATTTTTTCTGTATCGAATTTATCATCATAGGCATTTGCAATGCAGTTTTTCAGTTCTTCCTCTGTAAAATCTGTCAAAAACCGGCTCATAACCTCATAAGCTGTTTCCTGATAAGACATCTCTGCCAGTCTGGAAAGTGGAATATCTAAGGCCGGGATTTTATCCGGCACAAACAGTCCTCCGTCCTCTGAAAGTCCTTTTAAAATTGCCTCTGAGGCTGTATATGCTCTTTTTGTTCCTCTTGTACTTTTGTATAATACCTGCATACTTTAATCCTTTCTTACGGATATGTATAAAAATCATGCACTCCGTATTGAAACAAAAACTTCAAATCCTTTTTAAACCACGCAACATTGCTTTTGTCCGCGTATTCTTCTTCTACAAAAAACAGGGCGCCTTTGGAATAATTTTCTCCGTCAATGGCACGGTTTACTGCCTCTCTGGTTTCCGCCGAAACCGTTACCGTATGGATTCTGCCGTCTGCTGTGGGGGAAAACTGAGGACTTCCTGCTACGTTTTCCCAGACTACTTCTGTGACTGTGGAAGGAAATTCAGGGCTTTTCATACGGTTAAAAATAACATTCGCCACCAGAATCTTTCCCTTCATATCCTCGCCTCCGGCTTCTGCCTCCACAATTTTCAGCAGCGTATTATAATCCTCATCTGACATGGTAAGCTGCTCTTCTGAAATTCCAATGGATTTTTCCCGAAGCAACTCCACTTTTCTGGCTCCCTCCGTACCAAAATCCAAATCTGAAGCCAACTCTCTTGGTCCTATACGCTGTCCGACTAAAACAACCTCAAAAGAAGTTCCAATTCGCTCTGCTTCGTCCTGATTCTGGCTGAGATAAACGCCTTCAATAATGGAATCTAACCCAAAGGTACTGTTTTCCTCTGTTTCCGTCTCTGACTCTTCATCTCCTACGGCAGCATAAACTTCGTAAAATCCTGCGGCGTGTACGCCATGAAAGGAAAAATCCACGGCCGCCACAGCTATGGCTCCTATTACAAAGACCGCCTTCTCCCGTCTGCTTTTTTTTGAGATTTTTACTCTTTCTGCCAGCCTTTTTGTTCTCTCTACAAGGTAATGAAAGCCTGTTAGAATTGCACATATAATGTCCATACTTTTTTCCTTTAGTCTGTCTTTAAGCTCTAATACTGATTTTCTGAAATTATAAAGGACTTCTGCTGATAAAGTCAAGTCGATACCTGTTTTTTAGGCACTATGCACAATTTCATTTCTGTTTTTCGTATAATATTCTCTGTCTACCGATTATTGATGGCAGTGACCAAAGCATCAATGGAAGCGTGAATAATATCTGCGTGAATACCTGCGCCCCATGCCAGCGTTTTGTCCGGCTTCTGGATTCCCACATAGGCAATCGCTCTGGAACTGGAGCTTTTTTCCAGAGCATGCTCCTGATACGTTACCAGTTCAAACTGCAGGTCATATGCCTGCTTCAAAGCATTGCTAACTGCGTCTAAGCGTCCGTTTCCTGATGCATGAGTAGTCACGGTTTTTCCATTAAAGGAAGAAGTTACCTCTGTATCCATACCGTGTTCTGTCTGTGTAAAATGCACTTCACAGACAGAAAGGGGCGTCACTTTGTTTTCAAAAGTTTTCTTAAACAGCTCAAAGATTTCTTCCGGCAGAAGCTCTTTCTGTGTATGGTCGGAAACAGCCTTTGCCGTATAGCCCATAGCTTCCCGCATTTTTGCCGGAAGATTCAGACCAAACCGGGTTTCCAGAATATAACCTACACCACCTTTTCCGGACTGGCTGTTAATACGGATCACATCTGCATCGTAATTTCTTCCCAAATCTGTAGGGTCAATAGGAAGATACGGCACGGTCCAGTGCTCCGGCTTTTTCTCCTCCAGCCAGTGCATGCCTTTAGCAATAGCGTCCTGATGAGAGCCTGAAAAAGCTGCAAAGACCAACGCGCCGCTGTAAGGACTCCTCTCGTTGATTTTCATGCCTGTAAAAGATTCGTACTGCTCACAGATATCTGTCATATGAGTAAAGTCCAGATTTGGTTCTACGCCTTGAGAATACATATTTAATGCCAGTGTCACAATATCTACATTTCCAGTACGCTCTCCGTTTCCGAAAAGGGTTCCCTCAATACGATCGGCACCTGCCAGCAGTCCCATTTCAGAATCTGCCACGCCGCAGCCTCTGTCATTATGAGGGTGTAAAGAAACCACAACGTTTTCTCTGTATTTCAGATTTTTGCACATGTACTCAACCTGTTGGGTGCTATATGACTGGCAGTACACCATCCATGTAGGAATTGCCTTATCTTAGGATTTCCCTTGTATTAAAATTGTCACTTTCTTCGACTTCGTTTCCCTGTCCTTGATATTTCATACAGAGTAACAATCACTGTAATTCCTTGTAAAAAATACTCAAATAACTTTTCTCGTTTCATTTTTTATCCTCCTGTATTCTATCATCTCTAAAATCAAAATGCAAGTAATTGCTACTGCCATTCCTGTTCCAATCATAACGTATTCCATAGATTCCTCCATTTATAAACCAACTCTCTTTTTCACATCTTGTTTTCTCATTGGATAGATTAAATAAATCCGTCCTCCCGTTTCTTTAATCCTAATCATATACCCTGACCATTCAAGTTCTGTTCCTTTTGGGACTTTAATATCCATTGTGTAATCTTCATCCGTTTCTATTGTATATGGATAGATTCTTAACTCATCACAAATTCCAATCGTATCATTTTTGATTGGGTTCATAAAAATAACAACACAATCATGTACTGTAAACTTTTCCTTTTCTATGATTCTTCTTGCTGTTCCTAGTACATCATTTGGCAATTTCTTTTTCCCAAGCAGACAGTTTATCTGCCTTAATAGTCTGACTTCACTTTCATTGGTAAGTTTCAAATACATTATTTTTCTCCTTTTCTTTTGCAATTTAAAAGCCAATATACCTTTCATCTCTGTACATTGGCTTTTATAAAAATACATAGGTATGATTTAACATATCAACATAAATATCCCTATTATTAAAATCTGAGGAGTCATAATCTGTTTCAAAGGAAATTTGAAACGCTTCTTGTGTTTGAAAGCCCTCTTTAGTTAATTTATCTTTTAATCTCTGCAAATATAGCGTTCTCTCATTTCCGTTCAATCTACAATATTTCAGATATTCGTCAAAGGACAGAATTTTTGTTTCTTCCATTATATAGGCAATCTGATTTTTATATGTGAAACAATCAGATTGGAAATGAAACCGAAGAAGATTGTCTTTTTCTCCCACCTTCCGCAAATACCCTTCATCATCTCTGTAAAAATCTAATCTGTCACACTTTTTCTGTTTTTGTTTAGAATGAATGGCTTTGTACTCTGACAAAATTCTATTCCATTCTTTCGGATAAAGAAAAATAAATGTTGTCAGTTCTTTTATCCAATCTTCTAAACTTCCCTCATAAGTACAAGGCTTTTCATTGATATTTTC
>SAMEA3387500__coassemble_692_pt1 | contig 69455 bp, 63 predicted proteins | sample SAMEA3387500__metabat2_high_PE_001 | metagenome-assembled genome bin SAMEA3387500 (sample SAMEA3387500) | Felis catus | biome: Faeces | place: United Kingdom | collected 2012
TAAATTGTGCATAATACAACTGTCTGGGTATTTTTATTGCACAACTGATATTATAGCAGATTTTTGTCATTCGTCAACTGTTTTAATCAATTTTTTCAAAAAGTTTCATTATTTTATCTGGTCTGCCAAAAGACTTGCTGCCTCTTTTAAGGCTTCCGGCACTTTATCCGGGTTTTTACCCCCTGCCTGAGCCATATTGGGACGTCCGCCGCCGCCGCCGCCCACAATGGCAGCCATGCCCTTCACCAGATTTCCTGCATGAGCCCCTGCTTTCTGCGCTTCCTCTGTCACCATAGCCAGAAGACTTACCTTTCCTCCTGCTACGCTTGCCAGAACAACTACACCTTCACCCAGCTTCTCTTTTAACTGGTCGCCCAGATCACGCAGTCCGTTCATGTCCACATCGTCAAGGGCAACTGCCAGAAGTTTCACGCCTTTGATTTCCTGCACCTGACTCATCACATCGCCTACTGCATCTTTTGCCATTTTGGCTTTCAGGGCTTCGTTTTCACTGTGAAGTGTTTTCACCTCTGCCTGCAGGTGTGCAATCTTCTCCTCGATTTCCGCCGGAGAAGTCTTTAACATAGCTGCAATTTCTCCCTGACGCTTCTCAATTTCTTTATAATAAGCAAATACGCCATCTCCGGTCAGAGCTTCAATACGGCGAACACCTGCTGCAATACCTGCCTCAGATATAATCTTGAAGACTGCAATTTCTCCAGTGTTGGAAACATGGGTACCGCCGCATAATTCCTTGGAGAAATCTCCCATGGAAACTACGCGTACTTTTTCTCCGTATTTTTCTCCGAACAGAGCCATAGCGCCTGTCTTCTTTGCTTCATCAATAGTCATGATATTTGTCACAACCGGAAGTCCTGCACGGATTTCCTGATTTACCATAGCTTCTACTTTTTCCAGTTCTTCTGCTGTCATTGCCTGGAAATGAGCAAAGTCAAAGCGCAGTCTGTCCGGTGTTACCAGAGAACCCTTCTGCTCTACATGAGAACCAAGAACGGTTTTTAAAGCTTTCTGCAGCAAATGGGTTGCGCTGTGATTTTTACAGCAGTTTTCTCTTCCTGTTTCGCATACCTTTAAGGTAACGATATCACCAGTCTTAATCATGCCTTTTGTGAGAACACCCACATGTCCCACTTTTCCGCCTCTTAACTGAATGGTATCTTCCACTTTAAATTCTGCACCGCCACAGACAATCACACCTTTATCTCCCTGCTGACCGCCCATGGTAGCATAAAACGGCGTCTGTTCCACAAAAACAGTGCCTCTCTGGTCTTCTGTAAGAGCATCCACGATTTCTTCTTCTGTGGTAAGTACCGTAACTTTGGAATCAAAGATCAGATTGTCATAGCCCACAAACTCTGTGGTGACTGCTGCATCAATTTCATCATAAACCGTTGCATCTGCGCCCATATAGTTTGTAGTTCCTCTGGCAATTCTGGCTTTTACTCTCTGCTCTTCCATGGCTTCCTGGAATCCCTTTTCGTCAATGGTATAACCCTTTTCTTCCAGTATTTCTTTTGTCAGATCCACAGGGAATCCATAGGTATCATACAATTTAAAGGTATCTGCGCCGCAGAGCTCTGTTTTCCCTTCTTTTTCCATAGCTGTTTCCATTTCTCCCAGAATATGAAGACCCTGGTCAATGGTTTTATTAAACTGCTCTTCCTCCCTGGTAAGTACCTGGAAAATAAAGTTTTTCTTTTCTTCCAGCTCCGGATAACCGTCTTTGGAACCTTCAATTACAACTGCACTTAATTCTGCCAGGAATTTGCCTTCGATTCCCAGAAGACGTCCGTGACGGGCTGCACGACGGATAAGACGGCGTAGCACATAACCTCTTCCTTCATTTGCAGGCATAATACCGTCAGAAATCATAAAGGTTGCGGAACGGATATGGTCTGTAATCAGACGAATGGAAACGTCTTTTGCTTCGTCCTTTTTATATTCTGCATGTGCCAGTTCGCAGACCTTGTTTCTCAAAGCGCGTAAAGTATCCACGTCAAAAATAGAATCCACGTCCTGTACAACAGAAGCCAGACGTTCCAGTCCCATACCGGTATCAATATTTTTCTGTACCAGTTCTGTGTAATGTCCTTCTCCATCGTTTTCAAACTGAGTAAATACATTATTCCAGATTTCCATGTAACGGTCACACTCACAGCCTACCGTACAGTCCGGACTTCCACAACCGTATTTTTCACCGCGGTCATAATAAATTTCAGAACATGGACCGCAGGGACCTGCACCGTGCTCCCAGAAGTTGTCTGCTTTGCCGAAACGGAAAATACGCTCTGCCGGAATTCCCATTTCCTTATTCCAGATTTCAAAAGCTTCCTCATCTTCTTCGTAAATAGAAGGATACAGACGGTTTGCATCTAAGCCTACTACCTCGGTCAAAAATTCCCAGGACCATGCAATGGCTTCCCGTTTGAAGTAGTCTCCAAAAGAAAAGTTACCCAGCATTTCAAAAAATGTACCGTGACGGGCTGTCTTTCCTACGTTTTCAATATCTCCTGTACGGATACATTTCTGACAGGTTGTCACTCTGGTTCTTGGCGGAATCTCTGCTCCTGTAAAATATGGCTTTAAGGGCGCCATACCGGAATTGATTAAAAGAAGACTCTTGTCATTGTGCGGTACAAGAGAAAAGCTCTTCATAGCCAGATGTCCTTTGCTCTCAAAGAACTCTAAAAACATTTTCCTAAGTTCGTTTACTCCGTATTTCTGCACGGTTTTTCCCTCCTGAATGGTATATGTTTTCATGCCGGGAGATGTGAAGAAACACAGACGCCCGGACAGTATAATCATTGTTTCTAATGATAGCACAGGATTTTCCTGATTTCAAGAAAAATCCTGTGCCGGGATAATGGATACGCCTGAAAACCAACGGATTTCTCCATTTTTATATTCAAGGTCTTTATCTGAAAGACTTTTTCTCTGAAATTTCTCCTGATGATGAAATCTTTTGATTTTTGCCGTACCTTCTCCTCTGTCTTTCCTGCATTTCCTGTTTTCTCCTCATACACTCCAAATCTATTTCATAAATGGTGTTGTCTTCTTCCACCAGCTTTGTTTTGGGATAAGTCATGAGAATTTCTCCTTTCAGGATAGTGTATGCTGTTGTTGCCCTGTGAGTGCTTTACCGAGAATCATGATAATATCTTTGCTGTTACATTTGGAACACATTTTTCTTCCCTTCATAAAGCCATGATTAATGTTCCGATACCAATGAATATACACCCTATCAAAGATTTCACTGTAAACTTTTCATGTAATAAAAGAAAAGCTAACAGCATTGTGATAACGATACTCAACTTGTCAATGGGAACAACTTTTGACACATCACCAATTTGCAGGGCTTTGTAGTAACACAGCCAGGAAGCGCCTGTTGCCAGTCCGGAAAGAATGAGAAATATCCAGCTTTTTTTACTGATTTCTAAAATACCGTTTTGGGTGTTTGTAAGAAAAACCATACCCCATGCCATAATCACCACCACTACCGTCCTAATTGCAGTTGCAAGATTGGAATTCACTCCATCAATCCCCATTTTTGCAAGTATGGAAGTAAATGCTGCAAAGACTGCAGATAACAGCGCAAATACAAACCACATATGCTATCATCTCCTATGTTTTGATTTTTCAGTTCCATAAACCGGATTTTTCTCTTAATCTGGCTGTTGTCCATCATGTGCTTTCCATTGACATTCCATAAATTTCATGTTTGAAAAAACAGCTTTAAAGGAAGAAGCTTCCGGTGAACAGGCGTAAATACCAAACTGAATTTTCCCTTTCCCTTTCTGCATATGACAAATACGCATTTGACTGAAGTTCATGCCGTCTTCTGAACATTCAATACAATAGTCATCTTCTCGGCGACTGAAGCGATACCACATAGATTTTATATTCGCTGAAATAACAGTAGTTGCCCAATCAGAGTAACCATTATTTGTCACAACACTGCCCAAATGCTGAAAATCCTCATTTTCGTATTCAATCGAACCTTTTATCCAGTTTTCACTGTCCAGATACATTACAATTCCGCACTGGTCAAAACGATGATGACTTTCTGAAAAATCCGTTTTCACTACAAAACTGAAAAATTGTTTATCCGTTTCCATCTGTAATACCGGGGCATTATCATTTTGAAAATGATAATATGTTCTTTGCCATAAATCCGTATGTGGAACCGTAACAATTTCCACTCGATTTTCATCAATAGAATACTTTTGAGGTTCACGCGTCCATTTAAACTCTTTCATGTTCATAAATTTTCTCTCCCTTCACAATTCTAATAATTCCTGATTTTATCTGGCATTCCCTTTTCAAGCTATGTCTTCTCCAGGTATAATCTGTCACGACAGTGGCGGCAAGCCGATTTTATTGGCTTGGATTGCACTTCGTGCAATTATTATACCACACGCCTTCCGCATATTCTCTGTTGCTTTTGCATATAGATATAAAAATTCAGGAATTGGAGTCTGCCTGTGGATTCTCAAAATATGTTAGACGAGATGGTAAACGGAGATTCTGTACAGATTTTAAAGGCTGCACTGCCCTTTCTGCCCTCCCAGGGACAATCTGTAGTGTCTGTGTTTGCCAAATTTCTGGAATTGCAGAATACCATACGATTCTTCCACTCTTCAAAAGGAACTATGGAAATCTGTTCCAATGGAAAGAGTGACCCTGTGGAAATGCTCACAGCCTGCAGCAAGGTGTGTCACGGAACGGCAAAAGAAAAACTGGACACCATGATCAACACTCTTTTGATGCTGCAAATGTTGGAATTATCCCAAAAACCACTGACACCGGAAACCGTCATAGAAAATATGGGAGCAAAAGGAGGAAGCTATGGATACGAAACAAAAACCTGACGCCTGGATAAACAATCCAAAACTGGCTGGTATGGACATGTCCAAGCTGGCCATGCTGACACAGTTGGCTGAACAGGGAAAGGGCAAAAGCCCAAATGAGCTTCTGCCCTTTCTCATGTCTGCTGCTTCCCAGAATCAGAAAAACGGAGTACAGTTTTCCTCCCAGGAAATAGAAACCATTATTCAGGTTTTAAAAGCAGGAAAATCCCCAGAAGAAATCCAGCGTATGGATCGTATGCTTCAACTCATCAAAATGATGCGCTGAAACCTATTTTCCGCTTTTCTGTTCAAAATTTTTCAGAATACACGCCCGGAGCAGCATGAGAGCCTGGGCCACAGCCTGTTCTCTGACGCTGCTTCGGTCGCCTTTCAAGTGACATTCTTTCACTGTGGTTTTGCCTTTTATTGTACAGCCAATAAAAACCGTTCCCACAGGGTATTCCTTTGTTCCGCCTTCCGGACCTGCAAACCCGGTGACGGACAGGGCTGCATCTGCACCGGACACAAAAATCCCGCCCTTTGCCATTTCTTTTGCACAGGGTTCGCTGACTGCACCGTATGTTTTCAGCGTATGTTTTTTTACCATGACTGCTTTTCTCTTGGCTTTATTGGAATAGGTAACAAAGCCTCTTTTCAGTACCTCAGAAGCGCCGGGCACATTAATGATTCTGGCTGCAAGAGCGCCTCCTGTACAGGATTCTACTGTTGTCAGCGTCAAATCCTGATTTTTCAACAGCTCTACCACAACTGCTTCCAGACTTTTCTCTTCGTCCGTGGTATAGATATCTGCGCCAAAGCGAACCTTCAGTTCCCTGACAACAGGCTTTAAAAGTTTTTCCGCCGCTTTTTTGTTTTCCCCAAGGGCAGTGACACAGAGCTGAAGTTCTCCCTCTCTTTTTAAAAGTTTTACCGAAGGATTTTCCGCTTTTCCGGTCAGGTCTTTCACTTTCTCTAAAACCTCTTCTTCTCTCCCGGCTCCCAGCTTTATAACCTCATACTGCAGAGTTCCTGCTTTCTGCGCTTGCAGACACCGGGAAATTCTGTTTTCAAATACATGGGAAAGTTCCTGCTCCTTCCGGGGAAAAACAGCCAATGCAGTTTCTTTGGCAAATATCTTTTGCAGCTCTTTGTCCAATTCCCCTGTTTTCGTACACACAAAGACAAAATCCGAGCGCTCAAGCCCAGCCCTTATAGCAGCCTCTGCCTGCTTTCTGTCTTCTTTTACAATCTCAAGACCGTTCAAAGAAAAGTTCAGGTTTCTGCATTTTTCTATCAGAAAGGCGCTGCCTCTTTTTGCCACCTCGTCTTCCAGCAAATCCATTCCTATAAAAATCAGTTCCGCAGTCATGTTTTTCCACTCCCTTTTAATCCTGCATGCTCAGGACACTTTTATTCTTTACAATATAATCCACCAGTGAAATAATGGTCAGAGCCACTGCAAGAACCACAAACAGGGTAAGCACTCCCTGGAAAATAGTGTTCTGAATATCCATAATCATTAAAATAATCATAATCATCTGAGAAACGGTTTTAAATTTTCCCCAGTAGCTTGCTGCAATTACAATGCCATTATCGGCTGCAATGAGGCGAAAACCGCTGATGATAAATTCTCTGGCAATAATAATAATGGTAATCCAGGCTGCAAGCTGCCCTGTCGAGGTAAAACAAATCAGGGCTGAACATACCAGAAGCTTATCTGCCAGCGGATCCATAAATTTACCGAAGTTGGTTACCAGATTATGCTTTCTCGCCAGATAGCCGTCCAGAGTATCCGTAAGACTTGCTACAACAAAGATTCCAAGGGCAATCCACTTGTCTGCACTTCCTGTAATATCATACATTAAAAACGCTACAAAAAAGGGAATCATAATGACTCTCGCAATGGTTAATTTATTCGGTGTATTCATCTTCCAATTCTCCTATCAAATCATATTCCAGGGCGCCTGTTACATGCACCCGGGCAAAATCTCCTGACATCAGTTCTGTGTCTGTATTGACAAAAATATAACCGTCCACCTTTGGCGCGTCCCCGTAGGTACGTCCAACATAGGCATTTTCATCAGCTACCTTGCCCTCTATCATCACTTCCACCACAGTACCGATTTTCTCATTTCCCTTCTCCATGGAAATTTCCTGCTGCAGCTCCATAAGTTCTGCCTGCCTGTCTAACTTGACTTCCTCGTCAATCTGATCCGGCATAAGGGCAGCCGGGGTATCTTCTTCCGCAGAATAAGTGAAAACGCCCAGACGGTCAAATTCCAGTTCATCAATAAAATCCAAAAGCTCCTCATGGTCTTCCTGGGTTTCTCCCGGAAATCCGGTAATCAGTGTGGTTCTTAAAATAATATCCGGTATTTCCTTTCTCAGGGTATACACAATATCTTCCAGCTCCTGTTTAGTGGTTCTTCTTCCCATTCTTTTCAGAATCTTATCGCTGCAGTGCTGAATTGGCAAATCCAGATAATGGCAGATTTTAGGTTCTTCCTTCATGGTCTGGATAAGCTCGGGATATATTTCCTCAGGATAACAGTATAAAATACGAATCCACTGGATTCCTGATACTTTGCACAGCTCTTTTAAAAGTTTATGAAGAGATTTTTCTCCGTAAAGGTCTTTTCCGTAAACCGTAGTTTCCTGGGCAACCAGTATCAGTTCCCTCACTCCCTGGTCTGCCAGATACTCTGCCTGAGCCAAAAGCTGCTCCATTGGCACACTTCTGTAATTTCCGCGAAGTTTCGGAATAATACAATACGTACAGCGTTTATCGCACCCTTCGGCGATTTTCAGGTATTCAAAATATCCCCCTGTGGTAATCATTCTTTTTTTACTGTTTGCCGGAAGTCCGTTAATATCCTTATATTCCTGATAGCGTTCTCCCTCAAATACTTTATCAAGGGCTTTCACAATGGAATCATAACTGGTGGTTCCCAGCACTGCGTCTACTTCCGGGATTTCCGTCATAATTTCTTCCTTATACCGCTGCGCCAGACACCCGGTTACCAGAAGGGCTTTTAATACTCCTTCCTCCTTGTATTTTGCCATTTCCAGAATGCTGTTGATACTCTCTTCCTTGGCATCATGGATAAACGCGCAGGTATTGACCACAATGACCTCTGCTTCTGTTTCATCATTGGTGATTTCATAACCGTTTTCCACCAGGATTCCCAGCATTTCCTCTGAATCCGCCAGATTTTTATCGCAACCCAGAGAAATAAACAATACTTTTCTCATGCAACCTCCTTATTGTAGAAAGGGGCTGCCGCACCTGTCCGCATATCGGGAAACTTCCTGACTGCGGTTTGTGCGACAGCCTCCTGCCATTTTTATTCTTCTGCTGTTTCTGCTGCTTCGGCAGTTACTTCCTCTGCACTTTCTTCTTCTGCATCGTCCGGCAGAATGTGAACCTTTCCTTTGTAGATTTCCTCTACAGCGGTAGAAAGGGGTTTCTTACCATAGCTTGGAACCATGGCTTCTTTTCCTGCAATGAGCTGTCTTGCCCTCTTGCTGGTTGCAAGCACAACGGAGTAACGGCTGGTTACTAAGGGTTCGTCCTCCATTTCTGCACCTTCATTGATGGCTTCCATTAATTCTGTGTAAGATGGGTGTATCATACTTCTTCTCCTTTCTTAAATACAGCAATTTCTTCTGTGATTTTTTCTATAAAAGACTCCCGGTTTTTCACCGTGTCATGCTGGCTCTGAATAATCTTGTGCATGGTATCCACGCAGGTTTCGATTTCATCATTAATCAGGATATAATCGTATTTCGGCATGCCCTTTGCCTCTTCTGCAGCTCTTGCCAGTCTGGATTCAATCACGTCCATACTCTCTGTACCTCTGTTTACCAGACGGCGTTTCAATTCCTCTGCACTTGGCGGTGTTACAAAAAGCAGGAGAGTTTCCGGCAACTTTTCCTTTACCTTTAACGCACCCTGGATTTCAATTTCCAGAATCACGTCTTTTCCGGCATTTAACTGCTTCTCTACATATGCCTTTGGTGTTCCGTAATAATTTTCTACATACTGCGCATACTCAATCAATGCGTCCTGAAGAATCAGCTCTTCAAATTCCTGCTTTGTATGGAAAAAGTATTCTCTGCCATGCTCCTCACCCGGTCTGGGCGCTCTGGTTGTGGCAGAAATCGACAGGGCATAATTGTCATACTTCTCCAACAGACGTTTCATCAGTGTTCCTTTTCCGGCACCGGAAAATCCGGATACCACTACTAAAATTCCTTTATCAGCCATCATATTCCCCTTTTGTTTCGTTTTCTGAAAATGTTCCAAAACGCTTTGCAATGGTTTCCGGCTGCAGAGCAGATAACACAAGCATATCTCCGTCTGTAATCAGCACTGCCTTGGTCTTTCTTCCCTGGGTAGCGTCTACAGACCTGCCAGACTCCTTTGCTGCCTGTACCAGCCGTTTAATCGGGGCTGCGTCCGGGCTTACTACTGCTACAATTTTGTCCATATTCACAACATTTCCAAATCCGATATTTAAAAGCTTTGCCATTGCTTTTCCTGCCTTTATTCAATATTTTGAATCTGTTCCCGGATTTTCTCGATTTCTGTCTTTAAATCAATGGCAAGATTAGAGGTTTCCAAATCGTTTGCCTTAGACAGAATAGTGTTTGCTTCCCGGTTCATTTCCTGTGCAATAAAGTCCAGCTTTCTGCCAATGCCGTCTTCTTCTGAAAGCACCTGTCCCATATGTACAATATGGCTTTTCAGACGCACGGTTTCCTCGTCTGTACAGATTTTATCTGCAAAGAGAACCACCTCTGCCGCAATACGGCTTTCTTCTATCTGGGTATCTGCCAAAAGCTCCTTTACCTTTGTTTCCAGCTTTTCTCTGTACTCCCTGATAATCTCCGGATATCTCACCTCTACCTGTGTGACCTTTTTATCCATGTCTGCCAGCTTCTGCAAAATATCCTGTTTTAAATGCGCACCCTCTCTGGTTCTGGTTTCCACAAACTGCTCCGCAGCCTTGCGAAGCACGGCTTCCAATGCGCCCCAGAGTTCCTTCTCATCGCTTTCCTGCTCTTCCATGGTCAGCACCTCCGGATATCTGGAAAGGGCTGCTGCGTCCACCTCATCGTCCAGTCTGAAATCTTCGCTTATCCGGCGCAGACATTCCATGTACTGGGCTGCAAGCTCCTGATTGTACTTTACCGCCATTTTTCCCTGAGTATAGTCTTCACAGGTGATGAACAAATCCACCTTTCCCCTCTGGATATACTCCTTTAAAAGAGAACGGATAGAAGCTTCAAATACACTGAATTTCTTAGGCATTCTCATATTAATGTCCAGATAACGGTGATTGACAGATTTCATCTCTACTGTAATTTTCTTCTCTTCGTCTAACAATTCGGCTCTGCCAAAGCCGGTCATGCTTTTTATCATGTCTGAACTCTTTCTTATGTCCTTGATTTACCGTAAGGCATAAACATACATGGTTATTATAAGCCAATCACACAAACCCGTCAAATATTTTTTTGCCTGAGTGGGAAATTTATGATAAAATGAGTTCCAAACAGAAAGGAGATTTATTATGGCTTTTGACGGAATTACCATTGCCGGCATGGTAAAGGAATTTAAGGAAACCATTGTTGGCGGCAAAATCAATAAAATTGCACAGCCGGAACCAGACGAGCTGCTGCTTACCATAAAGAACAACAAAACCCAGTATCGGCTGCTGCTTTCAGCCAGCGCTTCTCTTCCTCTTATCTATTTTACAGATAAGAACAAGACCAGCCCTCTGACAGCTCCCAATTTCTGCATGCTTTTGAGAAAGCATGTAGGAAGCGGCAAGATTACAGCTGTAACGCAGCCGGATATGGAGCGTTCCATTGAGTTTCGCATTGAACATCTAAACGAACTGGGAGATTTGTGCTTTAAAACTCTGGTCGTGGAAATCATGGGCAAACACAGCAATATTATTTTCCTAAATGAAGACCGCATGATTCTGGACAGCATCAAACATGTGTCCTGCAATGTCAGCTCTGTCCGGGAGGTACTTCCCGGAAGGGATTATTTTCTTCCCAAAACACAGGAAAAAGCAAACCCATTGAACCTTTCCAAAGATACCTTTTATGACATGGTATATACAAAGCCCATGGCAGTGTCCAAGGGGATTTACACCTCTTTGACCGGTATCAGCCCCTGTATTGCCGAGGAAATCTGTTTTCGCGCCTCTGTGGACGGAAGCCTTTCCCCTCAGGCTCTTAATGACGCTGCAAAAGAGCATTTGTTCCACACCTTTATCCGTGTCATGGAAGATGTGAAAAATGGGGACTTTCAACCCAATATTGTGTACAATGCCAAGGGTGAACCTCTGGAATACGCAGCCATTCCTCTGACAAAATATACACAGGCAGAGAAAAAAGACTTTCCCTCCATGTCCGCCGTGCTGGAGCAATATTATGCACAGAAGGATCAGATTACCCGCATCCGCCAGAAATCTTCGGATCTGCGGCGCATTGTCCAGACTGCTCTGGAACGCAACCGCAAAAAGTACGACCTGCAGACAAAGCAGATGAAGGATACAGAAAAAATGGACAAGTACAAGGTCTACGGGGAACTGATTAATACTTATGGCTATAATCTGGAAAGCGGCTGCAAATCCTTCCAGGCCTTAAACTACTATACCAATGAAGAAATCACCATTCCTCTGGACAGTACCATCACCCCCCAGGAAAATGCAAAAAAATATTTTGACCGCTACAACAAGCTGAAACGAACCGCACAGGCTCTTGAGGAACAGTTAAAGGAAACCTATGATGAGATTCTCCATCTGGAATCCGTCAGCACGGCTCTGGATATTGCCCTGACAGAAAGCGATCTGTCCCAGATTAAGGAAGAACTGACAGAATGTGGATATATAAAAAAACATTACACCAAAAAGAAAAAAGCACTGGAAAAATCAAAGCCTCTGCATTATATCTCCAGTGACGGCTATCACATTTATGTGGGGAAAAACAATTATCAGAACGAAGAACTGACCTTCAAATTTGCCACAGGCAATGACTGGTGGTTCCATGCAAAGAAAATGGCTGGCTCCCATGTCATTGTGAAAAGCAATAACGAAGAGCTGCCGGACAGAACCTTTGAAGAGGCAGGGCGGCTGGCTGCTTATTATTCCAGCGGGCGCACCGCTCCCAAGGTGGAAATCGACTATATTCAGAAAAAACATGTGAAAAAGCCCAATGGCTCAAAACCGGGCTTTGTGGTGTACTACACCAACTATTCGCTTATGATTGAACCTGATATTTCCGGAATCCGGTTGGCAGAGGAACTTTAATTCCTGTGTTCAGATAAGTTTTACCCTTCTAAAATCCAAATGGGAGATTGCACAAAATCTGTGTATCTCCCATTTTTTCAATATATCATCTTAAATCCCTTTCCTGTACAACGTATAGGAATACACAAAAGGAATCCCTGCTGTCAAAACCAGCAAAAGCACAACTCCGACCTTTACCATAATCTCCGGTGCAAATGCCAGAAGCATCATGAGAAGTCCACCGAAAATCCACAGATAACCTGCCAGATGATGGGTCTTTCTCCAGTTTTCATCGCTGTTTAAGGTCCAGGGTGTCTTAATTCCCTGGGTATAATTTCGTCTGCACCGGGGCAGATAATTTCCGATAATCAAAAACAACAGCCCTATCAGAATCGGCACAATACGCTCTATGGGGATTTCATATCCCAACCCCCACAGCAGAGAGCAGGGAACCAGAAGAATGGACAGCACCGGAGAAAACCATTTTCCTATGGTGCGAAGCACTCCCTCTATATTTTTCCGCTTCGGATCTGTATTCATACAAAAGTGAACCAGCATGTTCACGACTGCCATTCCCATGGGAAGCGCAAATACAGTGACTGCTTTTGACATATACTGTCCTGTTGTTCCGTCCGCATACCATTTTGTGGGGATTTCCTGGGGAAGTTTGTTGTAAACCGCTATCCCAAACACAATGGGAAGCAAACATAAAATGGTAGATAAAAGCATTTCTTTACTGTTTTTCTTCATGTTCTTTCCCTCCAAACTGTGAGAACCATAACATTACTTCTTCAAATACAGTAACGTTAATCTCATAAAATACATAATTCTTATACTTACTCTCCAATATCAAACCCGCTTTTTTTAACTGGGATAAATGATAGGAAATCGTTGCCTGGGTCATGTCAAATTCTCTGGCAATCTCCCCCGCAGACTTCTTTCCGTCCTTCAGCATTATCAGTATCTGCCGTCGAACCGGGTCTGAAAGCGCTTTAAACGTTTCTGCAAATCCCAAATTATCATCTCCTTTGCGATTCTATTTAGAAATATTTCTAAATAGATATTATCACCACTTTCCCAAAAAAGCAACACCTATTTAGATTTTTTTCTAAATAGGTGTTGCTTTTAAAATTTTCTCTGCACAATCCTTATATCCATACGATAATCCAACTCATTTCTTAAACTTAGCTTCTAATTGTAAAAGTGCTTCTTTCATCGCAAGTCCCCCTGCGTATCCGGTTAATCTTCCGTCTGCCCCGATTACCCTGTGACAGGGAACAACAATACCAATGGGATTGCAGTGATTTGCCATTCCTACTGCTCTGCAGGCTTTGGGATTTCCGATTTTTTCTGCGATTTCTTTATAAGTACAGGTTTCTCCATAAGGAATTTCCCGCAATGCCTGCCATACCTTTTTTTGAAATTCTGTTCCCCGCATATCCAGCGGAATGGTAAATTCCTTTCGTTTTCCAGCAAAGTATTGATCCATTTCTCTTTTTATCTGTCTGATAAGTGCATTCTCCTCAAAGATTTCCGAACTCTCTTGCTCTCCCTGAACCCCTAAAGATAACAACGCCTCTTCTGTACAGAGAATTTGCAAATCTCCCACCGGGCTTTTATAGATTGCGTGATATATTTGTTCATTCATAGTGAACTCCTTTCACCTCATACGCGATATACGGCGCTTCCAGCTCATATCCCAGCTTTTTTGCCAATGCCAGGGAAACCTCTGTATGGGCGTCCCAGGAAGGGCAAAACCCCTCTTTTAAACACTCCAGAATCAGTCTGGCAGAACAGGTAAACGCCAGCCCTTTCCTGCGGTATTCTTTTTTTGTGTCCACTTCAATTTCAATACCACCCTGCCATGCAGAATAAGACGATGCCCCGGAAACAGGCTTGCCATTTTTCAAAACCAGGACACCTCTGCCGTATTGTCGGAATTTCTCATAATCAGAAAATTGAGCAGTGAAATCTCTGCTCCATTCCTCTTCTTTACACCTTTTATAAAATGCTCTGTCAATATCCTGAAAAGTATACCCTTTGGGAAGCTTTGAGGCCTGTTTTAAAAGCTCTGTGTCGAAATTCTCTGTCTTCTTTTTCATACGATAACGGGTTATTTTTCTAAGATGACCAATATAGCTTTCCTCAATCAGTCTTCCCCAAAATTTATCCGGTGGAACCAATATCCGAAAATCAGGATTGCTCTCTTTTGGCAGAAAGGTGACCAGTCCTCTGTCCGGTTCCCCGTCAAAAAAAGTAAAATCTCCAAGCACTGCCAATGCTGCCCGAATCTGTTCTGCTTCTTTCACATAAAAACTTCCCATGATACCCTGCTTACAGGACCAGAGAAAAGATTCCCGGGTATTCTGAAAAAAATCTGCCATTTTTGCAGGTTCCATGCGTACCATGATTTACCTCCTCTCCCAAAAAACCAAAACAACCCCAACGCCTGCTACAAAAATTCCAAGTCCTGTGAAAGCTGCGGCAACAGAAAATTCTTTTGCTGCCCAGCCTACCGTTGGGCTCAAAATAACCATAAAAACACTGTACAGCATGCTGCTCACTGACACCAGCGTAGCACGAATTTCACTGGAAAACAGCTTTTGATTCTCGCTTTCAATACGAAGTATAAGAAGTTCTTCTATTCCGTGTGCAAGCCCTGCTGCCAGAACAGACATTATCAGATGGGAACTGCTGCTCCCAATAATACACACTCCTACAAAAAAGCTGCCTGCAAGCATCAGCTTTCTCAACTTTATTTTTTCTGTTTTTCCTCCCAAAGTTGCTCCCACCATGCTGAAAAGGGAAATTATCAGTAAGGGAATCCCTATCCATTCTGCGCTTAATCCGCAGGCAACCAAATGCTCCTGCATAATCATATAGATAACATAACACCCGGCAGATACAAGTCCACCAAGAAGCATACGCCTGCATGCCAGAGGATTTCCCCTTAAAAAATTCACACTCTGCTCCGCATAAGACTTCAACTCTCTTTTCATATCTTTCAGAGTCAGCCCTTCCCGTTTTTCTTTTCTTCCTGCCTGAGTTTCACAAAGCCTCAGAGCCACCAGAGAGCTTAAAATCCCCTGCGCCACAGCAATCAGATATGCGTTCCGATATCCGAGAGCCACTGTCACCACACTCATGCAATTCGTCAAAGCAAAAATTCCCAGATACAGATTTTCCTGTATGGAGGAGACCTTTAAATAGCCTGCCTCCTGCCCACATTCCAAAAGGCTGTCATAAGTCAGCGCCTCCCTGGTACCTGACACCAGATTGTAGCTAAACGCATTCAGACCCATAGCAATTAAAATCACCCAAAACCAATCTGTAACAATCATACAGAAAGCTCCTGCCGCTGATATCAGCCCTGCTAAAATCAAAGTTTTTCGCCGTCCTATCATATCAGACAGCATGCCGCTAGGAATCTCACAGCACATGCTGACCATATGGAAAAATCCCTCTGCAAGCCCTGCCTGAGTCAGAGAAAATCCCCTTCCCAAAAGAAATAAAACCCACACTGCATCTACAATTTGAAATCCACTGATTATTTCATAGAGATATAAATTACGAAGTTGTTTTTTGATATTCATTTTGCACCACTCTTTTCTCAATAAATTTTTGTCGAATGATGCCCAGTTTTAGAATTGAAAATGACAAAACTCAAGGAGTTTTCAGACAAATTTTCCTAAAAATGGGCGCACTTATAGCCTGAACACCAAAATTGTTGCCTTTTTGAACCATCAAATACGGTGTTTTCCAGCCCATTTGTGCGCCTCCTTTTCCTCAAAATTTCTTTCACTATAACACAGGTTTTTACAAATGTAAATCTTTTTCTTTTTTCATCGTTCGATTCAGCTTCTCAGACATCACCAGTCCGAAAATCAGAAAGACTGCCAGATAAAACGGATACAACGCTATGGACACATGTTCTGCCAGAAGTCCGAATACCGGCGGCATAAAAGTACTGCCCACATAAGCGCTTGCCATCTGTATGCCAATAATTGCCTGGGAATTTTCCTTTCCGAAATTATCCGGCGTAGAATGAATAATTGCCGGATATACCGGCGCAGCTCCAATCCCGACTATCAATAATCCCGGAAACGCCCATGCCGGATTGGGATACGGCAGCATCAATAATCCAACGCCTGCCAGGGCAGTCAAAAATCCCAGTCTTATCATACCCCTGTCCCCTACTTTATCTGCAAAGAACCCGGTAACAAACCTTCCAAAGGTAATTCCCAAAAAGAAAAAGGCTGCAAAGGACGCTGCCAGTTCTTTTTCCATTCCCCTGTAATCTGCAAAATAAGAGCTTATCCAAAGCCCACAGGTGGACTCAAATGCGCAATAAGAAAAAAAGGTTACAAGCACTAACGCCACACCTTTTATTTTCACTGCTTTTGCAAGACTTAAATGCTCTCTTTGATGCTGTTTTTCTGAAACTTCTCCTGTTTTGCATTTCCAGAGAGGAAGGGACAAAAACAGTACAACCGTAAGAACAATCTGAATGACAGATATCATGCGGTATCCGCTTCTCCAGCCCAGCCCTTCTCCCAGTGCATATCCCATAATATAGGGACTTATGGAAGCGCCTACGCCCCAGAAACAATGAAGCCAGCTCATCTGTCTGGAATTGTAATGAAGGGCTACAAAGTTATTTAGCGCCGCGTCAATGGCTCCTGCGCCCAGACCGTAAGGAACTGCACATACACAGAGCAGCCAGAACGAACCAGACATAGAGAATCCAAACAGGCCGGCTGCAGTCAGAAATACACTTCCCACGGTCACCACTCCTGTTCCCAGCCTGCGGGTCAGTCTGTCTGACATCAAGCTTGAAACAATCGTTCCTCCGGAAATAATCATGGAAATCATTCCCGCATAAGAAATGGGCACTGCCAGTTCTCTGTGCATCACCGGCCACCCGGAGCCAAGCAGAGAATCCGGCAGCCCCAGGCTGATAAACGCCAGATAAATAATTGCAAGTAAAAGTGAAACCATTTTTTCTCCCCTTTTTCAAATTTTCAGCCCCTGTCCAAACCTTCTGTGTGGAACAGGGGCTGCTTTTTTGTACTTTTTACTGTCTTTCTTCTACTTCATTTCCGTTTCTTTCGCCTTTTTCAAAAGCCACGGCATTGTCCAGGGTAGTTTTGCAGATAGCTGCCAGCGCCTCTTCTGTGAAGAATCCCTGATGAGAAGTAATCATAACGTTGGGGAAGGATAAAAGTCTGGCTGTTGTAGAATGCTCCAGAATTTCATCAGAGCGATCCTCAAACACATTCTTTGTTTCTTCCTCATATACGTCTAAGCCTACACCAAAGAACTTTCTGGCACGAATCCCCTCAATCAGGTCATCGGTTTTGACCAGCCCGCCTCTGGAGGTATTCACCAGAATTACACCGTCCTTCATTTTTGCAATGGTTTCCCTGTTAATCAGATGATAAGTATTGTCCATTAATGGGCAGTGAAGGGAAATCAAATCACTGGACGCCAGCAATTCATCTAAAGTAACGTATTCCACAAAATCTGCCAACTCCGGATTCTGGTATACATCATAGGCAATGACTTTCATACCAAAGCCTCTGCAGATTTTTGCCATGGCTGCACCGATTTTTCCGGTACCCACGATTCCGGCTGTCTTCTGGTAAAAATTCATGCCCATAAGACCGCCCAAGCTGAAATCGTTTTCTCTTACTTTTACATAAGCCTTGTGGATTCTGCGGTTTGCAGTAAGCGCCAGCGCCATGGCATGTTCTGCTACTGCTTCCGGGGAATATCCCGGCACACGCATTACCTTTATGCCGTATGCAGCCGCTTTTTCCAAATCCACATTGTTAAAGCCTGCACAGCGCATCAGCACCAGCTTTACCCCTGCTTCATGAAGAGCGTCCATGGTATCGCTTCCCACATCAGAACTTACAAAGGCGCAGACAGCGTCATAGCCCTTTGCCAAAGTTGCGGTCTTAGGCGTTAAATCTGTTTTCAGATAATCAATTTCTATGGCAGGGTAGTTTCCCGTCTGTTTTTCAAATGACTCTTTATCATAAGTTTTTGTGTCGAAAAATAAAATCCTCATTTTGTATTCCTCCTGTCTTGTCCTGCTCAGGATTTTTGTTTCTCTGTTCCTCTACCATAGTAATAATATATACTATATTTGTCAAGTACCTATCTATCTTGGGTCCGTCATAATTTCAATGATTTTCCGGTCTGTTTCCCGCATGCCATCTCTTGCCAGCTCTGCCACATTTTCAATGGTTTCTTCAATTCCCTGCGCCACAATTCCATCTCCGCCGTAGAACTGACTGCCGAACTGATACATTTTCATACCCAGAACTCCCGCCTCCACTGCAGAAGCGATTTTTGCCGCACAGCTTGCCTTTGCGCCGTCACATACCACACCGGAATTAATGGCAAGGGCATTTACAATGGTATGGGAAATCTCTTCATAACCGCCGCCGTAAAGGTATGTAATTCCCGCTCCCGCACCGCAGCCTGCGCTGATTGCCCCACAGTAAGCAGACAGAGTCCCGATTCCTGTTTTCAGATGTATGGAAACCAGATTGGAAACCAGCAGAGCTCTTAACAAAACTTCCCTGGAAACCTGCATATCTTCTGCATAGACAATGACCGGAAGAGAAGCGGTCATACCCTGATTGCCGCTTCCGGAATTAATAACCACTGGCATTTCGCAGCCATTCATTCTGGCGTCAGAACCTGCTGCCGCCATTGCCTTTGCTCTGTTCTGCACACTGTTTCCATAGGACTGCAGCAAAATTTTCCCAATATTGGCGCCCCAGTTTCCATGAAGTCCCTCCTCTGCAATGGCGGTGTTATACTGTATCTGTCTTTCCAGAACTTCCTCTACGTCTTTTAAATCCACTTCTTTTGCATAAGAAAGAATATCCTTTACATTTAAAAGACTTCTGTCCTCACCGCTACTCTGGTTTTCCTCTGTGTAATCTTTTCCAAAAAGAGTTTCCCCATTTTTTCTGATTTTTACAATATTGGTGTGATGCCCCTGAATCTGCACCTCTGCGCTGTGTTCTCCCTTATGTACTTCAATATAAATATCAAATACACAGCCGGATTGGGAACCGGTGACAGAGAAAGACGCGGTATCCAGATAAGCGTTTAATTCCTGTATCTCTTCCCTGGTAATTTCTGCCAGAACCTCCAGCTTCTTTTCTGCCTTTCCCGCTATAATCCCTGCTCCCGCAGCCGCCGCAATGCCGCGGAGTCCCCCTGTATTGGGTACGACAACGCTTTTTACATTTTTGATAATATTTCCGCTGGCGCTGATTCTTACAGTATCCGGCAGCATACCCAGAGTTTCTCTTGCCACAGCTGCTGCATAAGCAATGGCAATGGGTTCCGTACAACCCATAGCAGGTACCAGTTCTTCTTTTAAAATTGCTGTATAAGCATCGTATAAATTCTTTTTCTTTGTGTCCATAGTCAAACCTCTGTTTCCTTCGCTTTTCTTCCAGCTTATCAGTCAGGGGGAAATCTGTCAATTCCTAACGATATGAAGTTTTTCATTTGTCAATTCTGCGCCGCCTCTCATATGATACTGTATGATACAAAATGCTCAGGAAAGGAGCTTCACTATGAATCAGCCTCTTTTAAAGGTTCGGGATATCAGCTATACCTATCACACCAAAGCCGGTGAAACTCCGGCTCTTTCTCATATATCTTTTTCTGTATCTCCCGGAGAATTTATAGCGATTGTGGGGCCGTCAGGCTGTGGAAAATCCACATTTTTAGATATGCTGTGCAGCCTGTTAAAGCCCGCCGACGGACAGATTCTCCTAAACGAAAAGCCTTTGGAGGAATCTGCGGCCAGCATTGGATATATGCTGCAAAAGGACCATCTCTTTGAATGGCGTACGATTTATGACAATGTTATGCTGGGACTGGAGATTCAAAAACGAATCACACCAAAAACCAGAACCAGAGCAGAACAGCTTCTGACCGATTACGGACTGGACAATTTCAGACAGTCGCGTCCCTCTCAGCTTTCTGGAGGCATGCGGCAAAGAGCCGCCCTTATCCGCACCCTGGCCTTAGAACCGGAACTGCTGCTTCTGGACGAACCCTTTTCTGCTTTGGATTATCAAACCAGGCTGGCAGTAAGTGATGATATTGGAAAAATTATCAAACGCGAAGGAAAAACAGCCATTTTAGTCACTCATGATATTTCTGAAGCAGTCAGTATGGCAGACCGGGTAATTATCTTCAGCAGGCGTCCTGCACACATACAGAAAATCATTCCCATTGTCTTTGACATACCTGACCGGAGTCCCCTGGCTTCCAGAAATGCCCCGGAATTTAAAAATTATTTTAACGAAATATGGAAGGAGTTGAATCACAGTGAAAAGACCGCCTGACACTTCCCCTGAACAGAAAAAATATTTAAAAAAGCTTCGGCAAAACGCACTGTTTATACAGTTTTTTCGGTTCTTTCTCTTCTTTGCTTTTCTTTTTCTCTGGGAAATATGCGCCCGAACAGGCGTGATTGATTCCTTTATCTTTTCCAGTCCTTCTCAGATAGGCGAAAAGATGGGAGAACTTATACAAGACGGCACTTTGCCAAAGCACGTTTCCGTCACCTTAACAGAAACCCTGATCAGCTTTGTTCTGGTAACACTGTTAGGAGTCCTGTGCGCCGTGCTTTTGTGGGCCTTCCCCCGGCTTTCTGCCATACTGGAGCCTTATCTGGTTGTCTTAAACAGCCTCCCCAAATCTGCCCTGGCTCCCCTTTTGATCGTATGGCTGGGCAGCAATATGAAAACCATTATTCTTGCCGGAATCTCTGTAGCTGTATTCGGAGCCATTATGAATCTGTATACAGGCTTTTGTGAAACAGACCCGGATAAATTAAAGCTGATCAAGACTCTGGGCGGGACAAAAAAAGACGCGCTTTTTAAGGTCATTCTTCCAGGGTCTGTGCCTTTGATTTTAAGTGTAATGAAGGTAAACATCGGACTTGCACTGATTGGAATTGTCATTGGGGAAATGATTGGAAGCAAAAGCGGACTTGGATATTTGATTATTTACTCCAGCCAGGTTTTCCAGCTTACTACCATGCTCATGTCCATTTTTATTCTGTGCATGATTGCTGTTCTGCTGTATGGCTTAATTGCTTTGCTGGAAAGGTATTATTTAAAAAAACACCGATAAGACCAAAAGAAGGGGCAGACTTTACAGGTCTTTCCCCTTCTTTTTTCTTTCTCTTTGGGTTGTATTCGCCTTTCAATCTCTTCTCTTTACTCTGCTGCTTCCCACTTCTCATGCATGTAAATGCCTCTTTTTTCTAATTCCTTAAAAATCTCTTCCGGTTGAAACGCCTCCTCCGGAATGAGAATTCCTGTTTTTTCTACCTTTCCTTTTGCCAGTTGTTCTGCCGCAATAGCCAGTGGAATTCCTACGTTTCTGGTATAAGCCCTCAGCCCTTCCCAGCCTTTTACACTGCCGTCAGAAGCAGGGTGTGTATGATAGAGAACTCCTCTCTTTTTTTCACCAGCTTTTGTTCCTACCACTTCCACATGCAGGGCATATCCATACAGACTGGTACTTTTCCCTTCCTGGCTGTTTACCAGATAATCTCCAATCAAGGTCATCAGTCCTATCTCTGTATCTCCTACTTTCACTTTCGGATTTTTCAAAATTCCATAGTCATATAAACCTCTCACCAGATTCATATTCTGCATGGGCCAGGTTCCCCTTACCTCAATAAGGCGTACTCCCTTTTCTTTCAGCGCCTGAGCCAGAGTAACTGTTTCCGAATGAGGAATAATATACTGTGTGGTTTTTCCGTAAGGTTTCGGAAGTTCTACCTCTCTTGGGCGCGCAAAAGGCGGTACCTGTATAAATTCGCCATCTTCATAAACCACACGGCTCTCCAGATTTGGATCATATTCATAGGTTGTAGTTTCTGTAATTGATTTAGAAAATGCAAAAGGTCGAAAAGCACCATGAGAAACATAAATCTCTTCTACCGTATCCAACTGGTTTGCCAGATGCATAGCCATCATCTGAGTTGTTCCCGGCGTCATGCCAAAACCCGGAACACAGGTTTTCCCTGCTTTTCGGAAGTATTCGGCCCATTGATTTTCTTCTCCGAAGCCATTAAGATTGACTCCATGACAGCCAGCCTTGGCAATACATTCTGTAGACAGTCCATTGAGGGTAATCTGTGTACCGTCCATGACAACATCATATCCCTGCATGATACTTGCAGCTTCCTCTACTTTTGTCACATCAATCTGCACCACATCTACCCGTGGATCATTCAGCCACTGCGCTACCTTTAATGCTTCCTCATAATTATAATCTCCAATAGTAATTTTTTCAAATTCTGAATATTGCACCAAATCCAAAACAGATTCTCTGCTGATCCTTCCTGCTGCGCCTAAACAAAATACTTTCATGTTGTTTTTCCTCCCATTTGAATTCGTTTTTTCATTACGTATGAACTAAGCTCATACACTCCTCTTACTCCAATATTAATCATCAGAATTAAAAGGCTCATTGCTGCTGCCTGGGCAATATCCCCGGCTTCTTCCATATGAGTAATGGCAATTGATGCTACTTTAAACTGCGCGCTGTACAAAAACACCACTGCAGACACCGTTACCATGGAATTCATAAAATAGTACATAAATATTTCCAGTAATGCCGGTAAAGATAACGGAACAATTACCTGAAAAAAAGTTTTCCATTCCGGGATTTTCATGCTCTCTGCTACATGCTCATATTCCTGATCTAATTTCTTCAACGCACTGCTGGCAGTGACAAAGGGGACGGAATAAAAATGAACGATATTGGCAAGTACCAGGATTCCCAGGGTGCCGTAGAGAAAATTGAGTGGATTTTCTTTTTGGTTAAAGAAGAAAATAAAACTCAAACCAATAACCATTCCCGGAAGTGCCAGCGGCAAAGAAGATAAAGCTTTTCCCATCTGCTTCAGTCCGTTTCTGCATTTACTCCGTTCTATTAAATATGCATATACGAATACAAAAATCGTCCCGAATAAAGCTGTGCATAAACTCATCTTTATAGAATTCCAATAACTTTCTATTCCTCCTGTGGAAGAATTAAAAACAAAATTTTTCCATGTAAAGCTCATATCATAGGGATAATAAGAAGTAAACGCTCCTATAACAAGGACTCCCACCAGACTTAAAAGGCAAAGGGCTACAAAACCGCAAAAAACAAAAAACCCGAAATCTCTGATTCTGTTTTCTTTTATCTGGAGCGCTTTTGCCTTAGCACTGACGCTGTCACGGTTTTTTCTCAGGGTCACTCTGTCTACCCCAAAGCTCAAAACAGCAGGAATCAACAGAAGAGTTCCCACAACAGCTCCCATATTCATATTAAACTGCCCTGCCACCTGCTTATAAATATCTGTTGCCAGCACATTGTAGCTGCCTCCTAATACCTTAGGAGCCCCAAAATCTGTGAATGCCAGAGTAAAGCACACAAACAGGCTGTTAATTAAGGTATACCGCACGGACGGCAATGTGATGCGGCTGAATTTTTTCATGGAACTGCAGCCCATACTGTCTGCTGCCTCATACAATCTTCCGTCTGCATAATTTAATGCAATGGAAAACATGAGAAAGGACTGGGGAAATGTATAAATAATTTCCGACAAAATGATTCCTGTAGCTCCGTATAATCCAATATCCCAGCCAAGCCCTGTGAGCAGTCCCTTTTTTCCAAACAAATATACCAATCCCAACCCATGAACAACTGTTGGTAAGAACAGAGGAATCATGGCAATATAACGAAAAAAACGTTTCCCTTTTATCCTGGTTCTTGCCAGTCCATAGGCATACAGAAATCCAAGTAGGGTTCCAAATACTGCAGAAACACTGGAAACTACCATAGTATTCTTAATCGATACAGTAAGCGCCGGCGTGGAAAAGTATTTCACATAGTTTTGAAATCCTGCAAATTCACCTGTAACTGTAAAAAATGCTTTTGACAATAAACAAAACAATGGAAACAAAAGAACGATCACAAAGACTGCAGTCATACAAAGCATTATCAGGTTCACCGGAAGCAGTCCTTCCTTTCCTCTTCGTTTTTTCTTCATACACACTTCTCCTCTAGCAGCCACTGGCCGGATAAGCAATCATGCCACCTTTCGGCACCTGAAAATAAACCTCGTCCATTTCATGCAGATTCATACTGCTTACCCTGGCTGAATCAATATCCGCACAAATTTCTTCTTTCGTATCTTCCAGACGCCCATACACTCTGGTAAGCGCACCTCGAAACTCCATATCCTCTACAATCCCTTTCCAGCATTCCTGCTCCTGTCTGGTAAAGATTTTAGAAACCTGTATTGTTTCCGGACGAATTCCATACACCTTTTCTTCCCTGCGATAGAGATTCATTGTCCCTATAAAATTTGCTACAAAAGCCGTTTTCGGCGTTTCGTAAATCTCCCTTGGCGTTCCTACCTGCTCTACAACAGCCTGATTCATAACAATGATTTTATCTGCCATGGTCAATGCCTCTTCCTGATCATGGGTTACCATAATAGTAGTGATCCCCAATTTTCTCTGAATCCTGCATATTTCAGAGCGTAATTTCACCCTTACCTTGGCATCTAATGCAGACAGAGGCTCGTCCAGAAGCAAAAATGCCGGCTTGAGAGAAATAGCTCTGGCAAGAGCTGTTCTCTGCTGCTGCCCGCCGGAAAGCTGTGAAGGATACTTTTTCCGGTGTGCATATAAATCCACCATATTTAACACTTCTTTACACCGTTCTTTTCGTTCTTCCCTGCTTAAATGTTTCTGCTCATTAAGCCCGAACAAAATATTCTGTTCCACTGTCATATGCGGAAACAGCGCGTAGGATTGAAATACAATCCCAAAATTTCTCTTAGAGGGCGGCAGTCCGGTACAATCCTTTCCATCAATCATCACCACCCCGGAGTCTTCCCTTTCCAGTCCGGCTATGATTCTTAAAAGTGTGGTTTTCCCACAACCGGAAGGTCCAAGAATGCTTACCAACTCTCCCTTTTCAATATCAATACTGACTCCATTTAATGCTGTCTGCGTATCAAATCTTTTAACGATATTTTTTACTGATAAAAATGCCATATTCTGCTCCTTCAGCCTATTTGGCTTCTGATTTACTGTCATACTTTTCCATCCAGGTGTTTAAAATATCCTCTCTGTTTTCTGCTGCCCAGGAAAAATCATTCTCAATCAGCTGATCCAGCGGATTGCTGTCATAGCCCTCATATTCTCCCGTGTTCTCTACTGTAACAATAGGATAATTTACTCTGTATAAATCCATGGCCTCATCTGAAATTGCCCAGTCCAAAAATGTGTAAGCGGCCGGATTGATTTCCTCTTTTTCCATAAGTGCGTTGGATTCCAAATCCCAGCCGGAACCTTCCTCAGGGAAAACCACCTCTACAGGGGCTCCTTTTTCTCTCTGACTAATGCCTGCATAACCAAAGCTGATACCCACCGCACACTCACCGGAAGCAGCCATTTTCGCTGGCTTGGAACCGGAATGTACATACTGGGATACATTTTCATTTAATTTATCCATATAATTCCAGCCTTCCTCTGTATCCTTTCCATAAAGCTGCAACAAAGCAGACACTGTTAAAAATCCTGTTCCGGAAGAATTGGGATTTGACATAACAATATGCCCTTTCAGCTTCGGATTCAGTAAATCTTCATAAGAAGAAATTTTCTCCACACCTAATTTTTCCAGTTCCTCTGTATTTACTACAAACGCAGTTTCCCAAGCATCAATTCCTACCCAGGTAGGCACTTCTTTATCTGACTTAAATTGTGGAAGAATTCTGTCACAACCTTCCGGTTCATAGGGTTTTAAACAGCCCATATCGTCCAGAACCATCATAGAGGAAGCAGCTGTTCCCCATACAATATCCGCCTGCGGATTATCCTTTTCTGCAATTAACTTTGCAGTAATAATTCCTGTAGACTCTCTTACAACATTTACCTGAATATCCGGATATTCTTCATTAAATTTTGCAAGATATTCTGTTACCTGCTCATCTTCAAGAGCTGTATATACGGTAATTTCACCTTCCTGGGCTTTTTCAATCTTTTTCTCTGCATTCATTTCTTCCGTACTCGTATTCTGAGATTTTTCCTCCTGAGCCTTCGTATCTCCTGCCTCAGCGCCGCAGCCTCCTAAAGCAGAAACAGTCATCATTGTCATTAAAAAAGCAAGTAATTTTCTCTTCATAATACTTTCCTCCCTTTTGAATTTCTTAATTTGCCTCACACCTACGATTATAGAAATACTCTGTAAAAGAAAAAACCACGGAAACGTTAATCTTACATAAAGATTTCTCATTTCCATGGTTTTTCCTCTGTAATTTTTTTACATAACCAGTTTAATAAATTAACTTTTGAATCCCTTCCCAGTTCTGATTCAGCCTTTTGGCATTTTGCTCATAGTCTGTTAAAAATACCCCAAGATACAACATATCCACAATAGATACCTGCGCACATCTGGAAAAAATAGCATCACCATACATATACTGCCGATTTTCCGTACACAAAACGATATCTGCAAACCGGTTGATAACTGCTGTTTCTGAATTTGTTATGGCTATGGTTCTTGCCCCTGCTTCCTTGGCAATTGCCAGTGCGTCTACCGTCTGTCTGGATTTTCCTGTATGGGAAATTCCCATTGCCACATCTTGGCTGGTAAGACTTCCTGCTGTAACATGTTGCAAATACCCATCTTTTTGAAAAGACACCTGTTTTCCAATATAAGTCATTTTTGTAGCAAAATCCTCCGCAGTACATGCAGAATTTTCTACTGCAAACACAGAAATGCGCTGTGCCTCATGCAATGCATGAACCGCCTGAATATATTCATATGTGGAGATAGATTTCAGACATTCCTCCATGTGGCGGATATTCGTCATAATCACCTTTGCCGGAAGTTCTACTAGTTTATCTGTTTCCTGAATAGGAAAGTCCAAAACCATCTTTTCACTTCCCGACTTTTGCGTACCTGCATAAATCTGAATCATTCTGGTCTTTAATTCTTTATACCCTTTCATGCCCATTGCATTGGCAAATCGTAGCACTGTAGGCTGGCTCACCTTTGCCTTATGTGCAAACTGCTCTATGGTATATTCTGCGATTTCCTCTGTCCCTTCCAGAATCACATCTGCCACCTTCTGTTCCGAAGGTCGTAGATTTCTGTAATTTTTACGAATTTCAAATAAGAATTCCTCTGTTCCCATACTTTCTCTCCTTGTAATTTCTCTACATAATCTGTTTCTTGTTCTGCTGAATTCTTAAAAAAACAAGAACAAAAGACCTGATTGCTTTTTCTTATTTCCGTAATCATACTACAGTTTCTTTGATTCTATATTAGGATTTTATTAAATCTACATCAAATGAAAAATTATTACTGTTTTAACGCAAAAAGAAGGGGCAGACTTTACAGGTCTTTCCCCTTCTTCTTTTCTCTTTCTTTATTTTTACAAAAACAATTCGTTTGCCTTTCTCTCTGTGCAGGTCTTCTTCATTTTTGCAGAAGCCAGCTTCACTTTTATTTTGCTGATTTTTCTTGCCTTTTGAGGACAAATCTGCACGCATCTCATACAGGAGATACATTTGGATTTATCTGTCTTTTTCGGGTCTTCGTTTGAAATTGCCCCTGCCGGACAGAGTCTGGCGCATAAGCCGCAGGCATTACACTGTTTTCCTGCTTTTGGCTTTAACGGAACTCCCTTGTAGGTTCTGTAGGGTTTCTTGCCCGGAAGGTTCAGTTTTTCATATTCTTTGGTTGTGTTGATTTTCTGCTGAATCTTTTCTCCAAACTCTCTCAGTTCTTTTTTGTCCCGCTTATCCGGTCTTTTAGCAGCAAACTGGTGCATAATAGAATGCTCCGCAATGGCTGCCACTGCTGCCACACATACAAAGCCCTGCTTTTCCACCTCTTCCTGTAATTCCAAAAGCGTATCTTCGTAAGCCCGGTTTCCATAGGACGCCACCAGAACTGCCTTTGCACCGTTTCCCTGAAGATTGGCAATTCTCTTGACAGCCAGTTCAGGCACACGTCCGCCATAAGACGGCACTCCGATAAAACAGATATCCTGCTCTTTAAAAGCCGCAATATTTTTCTCTGCCCTCTGCTTGCTTAAATCCATTTCCTTGCAAGAACCGAAAGTCTCACTCAGTAATTTTACAATTTTTTCTGTCCCCTTTGTAGGGCTGAAATAAATAGCATATACACTCATGTCCGTATCCTCTCTTCCTTTATCCAAATACCGGTTTCCCGTTTGTATTTTTCTGCGTAAGGAACATTATAGCTCTTTTTTTCAGAGGATACAATCTGAAAATGCATTTATTTGTTTTCAATTCCTGCAGTTTCAATGACAAATTTTACTTTTCCTTTTGCATTGTCATTCTGTCCGTCAAAAGCCTTGTAATCTTTGTCTGCCCGCTCCACTGCCTTCAGTCTTTCCAGCATGGTTTTCACATCACCGTTTAAGGTATCTGTGATTTTTTTCACGCCTTCTTTATCAAATTTTTCCATACCCTCGCTTAATTGTGTGGAACCGTCCTTTAACTGCAGAGTACCGCTTTTTAATTCTTTTCCGCCTGTTGCCAGCTGGGAAGTTCCGTCCTTTAAGGCTGCCGCTCCCTGGGCAAGCTGGGAAATACCATCACTTAACACATTGCCGCCTTCTGCCAGTGCATTGCCGCCCTTTAAAAGTTCTGTACTTCCCTGGAAAAGCTGAACTGCTCCTGTATTTAGCTGGTCATTGTTTGCAGTCAGTGCATTTGCTCCTGTCTGCAATTCCTTTGTACCTGCGCGCAGTGCACTGCTGCCCTGGGCAAGCTGGGAAATACCGCTGCTTAACTGTCCGGCTCCCTCTGATAACTGCCGGATTCCTGCGTTCAAAGAGGACGCGCCTGTATTTACGGCTGCAGCGCCTGCATTTAATTCTACATTGTTGCCAGTCAGCATTTCACTGCCCTGTTTCAGCTGTGCAAGAGCTGCCTGAAGTTCTCTGGAAAGCTGTGACAGATTTCCCATAGCTCCCATAGCGCCGGAAAGTTTCTGTGCTCCTGTCTGCAATTCCTCAGCGCCCTCTCCTGCCTGGGCTGCTCCGTCCTTCATCTGTGCAATCTGTGCCCCGGCTGCTTCCAATGCCTGCTCTGCTTCCGGTATCTGTGCGTTTACGGCTTCCATAGCGCCCTGTATCTGTTTCAAACCTTCTGCCACACCTGCTGCACTGCTGTTATCCCCGGCAGTCACCGGTACGCTTACATCAGCTGAGGTCTGTACCCCTACAGATACGCCGATTCCGCTTAAATTTGCCAATACTGCCTGCTTTTCCTCTTCCGGAATTCCTGCGGCATCTAAGGCAGCTGCCACATTGTTGTACTGCTGTTCATTGGCCTGTGCGTTTGCCTGTTCGTTTACAAGGGCGTTCTCCTGGGCAATGGCCGCGGCAACCTGCTCATTGACAGCCCCCATATCTGCCTGAGGTGTTCCTTGACTGTTTAAAATACCTTCAATCAGACTGGCTGCCTGACCGCTCAAGCTTCCTACTGTGGAAGCTGCTGTTTTCAGTCCTGCCACATTCTCTCCCAAGGCTCCGGCTGCACCTTCTACCTGTGACACGCCGCCTTTTAATGCTTCTGCTCCCTGACTCAAAGCCCCGGCACCTTCTGTCAGTTGATTCACAGCTTCACCAAGCTGTGCCATCTGTCCCTCTGCACTGGCAAGCTGTTCCTGCAGCATTCCGATTCCTTCATCTAACCGCTCCGCTCCTGCCGTATAATCCCTGACACCCTTTTCCAGCTGTCCGGTTCCCTGAGCAAGCTGCTGACCGCCCATACTTAACTGTCCCACGCCTTCTGTCAGCGTATCTTTTTTCTCATTCAAAGTTCCAATACCGGTATCCAGAGCTTCTGCGCCCTCTGCTGTCTGAGAAATACCCTCTCCCAGCTTTGAAGCACCCTGGGTATAAGCGCTGATGCCTTCCTTTAATGTTCCGGCTCCGCTCTCCAAAGAACCCATGCCCTCTGTCAGACGTGTAATGCCGTCAAGCAATTCTCCCTTGCTGTTATTCATGGTGTCAATGCCGTCTTTTAGCTGCCCTGCACCCTCATCGGCGCTGTTTAAACCGTTTACAAAAGTATCGGCAGAACTGTCCAGCGTGGCTATCCCTTCCTGTAAATCCTTACTTCCCTTAACGAGGGCGGTAGAGGAATCTGTAAGAGTATCCAGCTTTTCTTTTAAATCCTTACTGTCTTTTACATCGTCCAGATTGAAATCTTCTAACAGTCCTGTGGTAGCCACCGTAGCCGTCATACCCAGAGAAAAGTCTTTTACATCTGCAGTAAGTTCCGCATACTCAGGGATTTCCAAATCCTTCAGTTCCTTCATGTCCGAAAGCTTTAAGCTGTCGGAAAGCCCCGGAATTCCATATCCCACGGCAATATCATTGTTTCCGTCAGAAAGTACCTTGCCGTTTGTCATTTCCACATTGGTAAAGGTGTCTGCCGGAAGAATCATGGCAGTCATCATCAAAAACGGGGTGTAAATTTCTTCCTTTTTCCCATTGACCTCCTCGGTCTTCTTTTCTTTATTTTTGTATTCGATTCGGATTTTGATTTTTCCGCTTTTCCCTGCCAAATCTTCCGGCTTCATTTCTTTTCCGTCCAGATAATAGGTCAGCTTTACGGAAACCGGCAATTCCTTGTTTGTTGTTCCCTGATAATAGATATCTCCTCCGTCTGTATTCCAGGTCAGATTTCCGTCCGGGTTCTGTTCACAGGTTTCATCGCCCTTTACATTCTCAATGTCCGTCAGATTACTCTTATCTGTCAGATTCTTTTCGTTTCCCGTATTCTTTAGCCAGTTGCTGACAATAACCTCCTTTGAATTTCCGTTTTCATCTGCATTTACATAAACGGTCTGTTCTTTTTCCGCATGACTGCTGTCTGCTGCCAAAGCCGGAGTTACCGGTAAAATCACGGACATCATCACAGACATTCCAACCAAAAGCGCCTGTACATTTTTCCTCTTCATAATCAAAACCTCCTATTTTCTCACCTTGAAATTTTTACTTGTTGCACAGATAACTCTGTCAAACAGCCAATACATGGCAGGCAGAAACAGAAGCACTGCACACATACTGATTAAAGCGCCTCTTGCCATCAGAAGGCAAAGGGAGCTGATCATATCAATCTTTGAATACACGCCAACACCAAAGGTTGCTGCAAAGAAGCTAAACGCAGATACCATGACAGGTCGGATACTACTCTGCAGGGCAATACTGATGGCCTCTTTTTTGCTCTTGCCGCCGCCTCGCTCCTGCTCATACCTGCTGGTCATTAAAATCGCATAGTCCACAGTTGCCCCAAGCTGAATGGTTCCGATTACAATAGAAGCAATAAAGGGCAGCTCGGTTCCCGTCAGATAAGGGATACCCATGTTAATGAAAATCGCGCCTTCAATAACAAGCACCAGAATAACCGGAAGCGTTACAGATTTAAAGACAAACAGAATAATCAGAAAGACCGCCAGTATGGACACTGCGCTGACTATCTTAAAATCATGGTCTGTAATCTCGATTAAGTCTTTAGTACAGGGCGCTTCTCCCACCAGCATGCCCGTTTTGTCATAGGACTTCAAAATTTTGTTCAGCTCATCAATCTGTGCATTGACTTCTTCAGAAGCTGTCTGGTATTCATTGGTAATCAGCATCAGCTCATAATGGTCGCTTTCCAGAATTTCCTTTATATCATCGGGAATCATGCTCTGAGGAAGGGAAGGACCAATCAGGGTTTCAAGTCCCAGCACTTCTTTGACACCGTCTACCTTTTCCATTTCCTTTATCATTTTGTTCTTTTCCTTACCGGAAACATTTTTATCCATGAGAATCATATGGGCTGCACCCATGTGATAATCCTCCTGCAGCTTTTCGTTTGCCATAATGGATTCCAAATCCTTTGGAAGGCTGACGTCCAGATTGTAATATACCTTTGTATTTGCCTGGAAATAAGCAAAGGGGATAAACAACGCTACGCAGAGAAGGGCAAAGGTTTTATGATGCTTTACCAGGAACTCTGAAACCTTTGGAAAATCAGGTATAAGCTGCCTGTGCTTTGTCTTTTCCAACGCTTTATCAAAAATCATAATCATGGAAGGAAGAACGGTCACACAGCAAACCACGCCAAAAATAACACCTTTTGCCATAACAACACCCAAATCCATACCAAGAGTAAAACTCATAAAGCAAAGCGCCACAAAGCCTGCAATGGTGGTAATGGAACTTCCCACCACGGATTTAATGGTGGCTGCAATTGCCTGTGCCATGGCTTCCTTATGGTTGCTCCCGAAATGCTCCTTTTGCTCCTGATAACTGTGCCACAGGAAAATGGAATAATCCATGGTAACGCCAAGCTGCAGTACTGCACTTAGAGCTTTGGTTATATAGGAAATTTCTCCCTGCAAAACATTGGTTCCCATGTTGTAAACAATGGCAATTCCAATACTTATAAGAAACAGAAACGGAATCAGATAAGATTCCATGGTCAGCGCCAGTACAATACAGGACAGTACCACGGCAATCAAAACATAGACTGCAACCTCTGATTCTGCCAGATTTCTGGTATCTGTTACAATAGCTGACATGCCGCTGACAAAGCACTGCTCTCCTGCCAGCTTTCGGATATCTCCAATGGCGTCCATGGTTTCATCTGCCGAAGTAGTGGTGTCGAAAATAATAAACATCATGGTGGAATCTTCTGCAAACAAAACCTTCCTTATATTTTCCGGCAGCATTTCCACCGGCAGGCTTAAATCTGCAAAACTGTCATACCACACAACTTTAGCAACATGGTCCACCTTCTCCATTTTTTTCTTCAGCGCTGCCACATCTTTGTTGGGCATGCCTTCGCATACAAACATGGAATACGCGCCTGTTCCGAATTCATCTACCAGAATATCCTGCCCTTTCATGGTTTCAATGTCATCAGGCAGATAATACAGTACATCGTAATTCACTCTGGTGTTTATGTATCCGATTCCTGCAGGTATTAAAAGCAGCAAACTCAGGATAAAAATCGGAATTCGGAATTTTACAATCTTTCTTCCCAGCTTTACCATTTTCTTTCCTCCCTTATATTTTTCCGAATTTTATTTATGACCCTTGGTCATTTATTGTTATAACGCAAAACTGACTTTTAGTCAATATATTTTATGACCAAAAGTCAGTTTATTTTTTTATGCAATCTGTAGAATCCGTATTTTTCCTTGTTTAAGATTTGACTTTTTCCCTCTTTCTTCTCTATAATTGTATGGAAGGAGGCGGATAGTACAAATGAGTAAGGTAGAAAATAATAAAGAACAGAAACGAAATTCCCTTTTGGATTCTGCTTTCACTCTGTTCATTGACAATGGCTTCAGCAAAACTTCCATTGCAGACATTGTAAAAAAAGCCGGAGTGGCAAAAGGAACCTTCTATCTGTATTTCAAGGATAAATACGATATTCGCAATCATTTAATCAGTCACAAGGCAAACCAGGTCTTTCAGGCTGCCTGTGCAGAGCTTGCAAAACATGAAGAAATTAAAGATTTTGAAGAACAGGTTTTATTCATTATTAACAACATACTGGATCAGTTTGCCGGAAATCACAATCTGGTGCTTCTGATTTCCAAACATTTAAGCTGGGGATTTTTCAAGGATTTTCTGTCCGCTGCGCCGGGAAAGGATATCCTCCCCTCTATCTATGAAACGTATGAGGCCATGCTGGCACATGCTGCACACACCTACCGAACGCCGGACATTATGATGTATATGATTTTAGAATTAGTCAGCGGCACCAGTTATAACACCATTCTCTATGAACAGCCGGTACCTTTAAACCAGATTAAGAAACCTCTCTATGAGATTATCAAAGGAATTTTTATACAATATCGGGAAAGCTGATGACTACTTAAGCATACAGCGCCCTGCAAAACAGGCAGAAGGCTGCCACAGTCCACATACACCAAGAATGTTTCCTGTAGCAGCCTCCTTCTTTTTTATCTGCACACTTCCAGCCAGTCAATTTCCATACCTGCTTTTATATGTTGCAAATCCACTTCATATTCCCCCGGCTTCAAATCTATATTATCCAGCCTGATAAGATTCCACTCATTTCCTGTCCCATTGGTCTGTATGGTTGCTACAGGCTTTCCGTTCAACAGCAGATTACAGGAGGACTGTGCCTGTTCTAAAAGGGCAGAACGCAGCTTCACCATAATTTTATACCGTCCCGCATGTTCCAGAGAAAGCTTCATGGTTTCCGGCTCTTTTGGCAGCAATTTTACCGGCATAAAGACAAAGCTTTTGGTATCCTTTTCCAGTTCTTCCTTTGTCTTTAAAGGTCTTTCTGCCACCGGACTTTCCAGAAGAAAACCACAGATGTTCAAGGCGCATCTTTGCAGTTCTCCAACTGTCAGTTTTCCCTTTTCCAGGGCTTCCAGGGTATTATCCTCATATGCATTCTCCTCAGAACCACCGTTTGCCACAACCATGTACAAGTCATTCTGCGCCCGCACCATGGCCGCCGTATTTCTCATATCCTCTTTTCCCCCTTCTTCCGGGTCATTCATTTTTGCCCACCAGTCTGTCATAACAATGCCTTTATAGCCCCATTCCTTTCGCAGCACGGTTGTGCATAAGTCATAATTAGAGGCAGTCCAGTGTCCGTTTAAAGGATTATAAGAAGTCATCAGAGAACGGGCCTTTCCTTCTCGCACTGCCATTTCAAATCCTTTTAAATAAATTTCCCGGACTGCTCTTTGTGATACAACGGAATCTGCAGCCGTTCTGCCTTTTTCCTGGTTGTTGCAGGCAAAGTGTTTGATAGTTGCCGCAGCGCCTGTCTTTCCAATCCCTCTTACTGCCGCTATGGCACAGATGCCTGTCAGATAGGGGTCTTCGGAGAAATATTCAAAGTTTCTGCCATTTAACGGACTTCTGTGAATATTCATTCCGGGCCCCAGAAGTGTATCAATCTGATTCCTTAAAAGTTCTTTTCCTTCCCATTCATACAAATCTTCCAGCATTTCCCTGTTCCAGCTTGCCGCCAGCATGGTACCAATAGGCATCTGTGTTGCCTGCAGCCCGCTGTCCATGCGAATTCCGGAAGGACCGTCTGCTGTACAGGCTGCCGGAATACCGTAGCGATAAAGGCTGGGGGCGGTTCCTCCAAAGGCAGAGGCGGTTCCCGGTGTTACCATAGGATTGCACATACCCTCTCCTCTGACAATTCTTGCCAGTTCCTCTTTGCCAAACTGAGCTACAAACTCTTCCAAAGTTGCCTTCTTATCCTTTACCATGGCAAAAGTGATGCCCTTATCCCCGGTAATTTCCATCTCTTTTGGAAGATTCTCACGGATTCTCTCTTTTAAAGAAATACTCTGCTTCGGTACTGCCTCTTTGACTGCTTCATATACGCCACTTTCCAGCAGCCTGCCGGGACGAAGTCTTTCAAAATCTTCCGTAGGAGCCAGAACCTCCTGAAGCTGTTGCACTACCGTACATACCGGAATTTCCAATCCCTCTTTTCCCTCTATATTCACAAGAACAGCGCTTCTTACATCTGTTCCCACATACAGACGATACACCCCTGCTTCCAAAACATAGGCATTTTTACAACCGGTTACACCACTGTCATCATAGGATGCCATTTGCTCTGCCCCTATGGTAAAGGTCAGATTCTGGCTTTCCCCTGGCGCTAAAAGCTTTGTTTTCCCAAAAGCTGCAAGCTGCCGCACCGGCTGTCCCAGCTTGCCCTGAGGCGCTTCATAATAAATCTGCACCACTTCTTTTCCGCTGTAGACTTCTCCTTTATTGGTAACACAGACTTTTATGGTAATCTCCCCATTTTTGCCCTCTCCGCTTATTCCTGTATCTGTAACCTCTGTCTGAAACTCTGTGTATGAAAGTCCAAAGCCAAAAGGAAACTGCACTTTTTCCGGGGCAAAGGTTTCAAAATAGCGGTATCCCACATAAACATCTTCTTTATAGCAATTTTTCTTTTCATCGCCGAAATCCCCAGTGCTTGGATAGTCTTCAATGTGATAAGCAATGGTATCCGGCAGCTTTCCGCTAGGGGTTACGGCGTCTGTCATAACGTCTGCGCTGGCATTTCCTGCTTCCATACCGCCCTGCCAGGTATAAAGCACACCGCAGATATGTTCTCTGTTTTTCATGGTGCAAAGCCAGCTCATATCCATAACATTAGAAACATTCAGCACCACAGCCGTTTTTTCAAAGCTGGCTGCTACGATTTCAATAAGCGCCTCTTCTTCCTTTGTCAAAAGATAGCTGCCCTCCACGGCTGCATTATCCTGGTCCTCCCCAGCCGTTCTTCCAATGACCACCAACGCCTTATTTGATGTTTCTCTGGCTTTTTTTACCAGCGCCTCACTTACCGGCATCTCCTTCTGATACCAGGGCTCTCCTGCCCAGACACCGCCACCGTTGTCAAAAGGATTCTCTTTTATCCAATCTTCATACACGGAAATCAATTCTTCGTTTAAAGAAATCTCCTTATGGCGGCGAAAGCCCTCTACCAGATTTGTGGTATAAGGCGTATGTACCGCGCCCCCGGAGCCGGTTCCGCTTTTGTAATAATTTATCTGACATCTTCCGAAAAGGGCAACGTTGTCCTCTTTTGTCAAAGGAAACATCTGCTGTTCGTTTTTCAAAAGGACCATGCCCTCTGCTGCTGCCTCTCTTACCTTATCTCCAAAGCCCTCTAAGGGCACTCCCATTTTTGTACCTTCCATACTCTCATTTCCTTTCTGCTTTCCATAGAGATTTTCTGCCTTTATTATAGACGTTTCCCAAATTCCATGCTATAATTTCCATGCTCAAAAATAGTAAAATTTTGTCCTGTGAGGAATTTATCATGGAATATATGAAAGAAAAAAAGCCCTGCATTGACGGCATTCCATTGCAGTATGTATGCCATTTGCAGGACATGAAGGGAAAGGGCATGGTATATCCTGCCCACTACCATGAATATATTGAAATTTTATTCGGAAAAGAAGAATCCTTTGAGATTTATCTGGGGAACTCTTATCACCGCTTCGGTCCAGGAGATATGGTGCTGATTCCCGCCAATGAGGTGCATCTCATTAACAGCCTGTCCCAGCAGGGCGGCGCTTATTATGTCATACGTTTTCTGCCCCGACTGATTTATAACGGACTTTCCCAGAGCAGACTGGAACTTCTCTATCTCCTCCCCTTTCTCACAGACAGTCAGGGACAGGAAAAAATTATAAAAAAAGAAGTTTTACAGAAAACCCAAATTCCCCGACTGATAAAAGAAGTATTTCGAGAAGACAGAGAAAAAGCCTATGGCTATGAACTGGCTGTCCGAAACCACATTGGCAGCATTTTTTTGTGGATTCTGCGTTACTGGCATAAAAATGGGGCAGCCCTTTCTTCAGACTCCCCCATTCACACGGAACTGGCTCTGCAGCTCGCCCCTGCCCTTTCCTATGTGCAGGAACACTACGACCTGCCCTTAAAAGCCCGGAACGCCGCAAAACTTTGCGGCATGAGCTCCAGTTATTTTTCCCGCAGCTTTAATCGAATTCTGGATATGAGTTTCACGGACTATGTCACCCGTATCCGCCTGACAGAAGCAGAAAAATTGCTGGTGTCCTCCACGCTTTCTGTGACAGAAATTGCCATGCAGTGCGGCTTTGGCTCCACCAGCTATTTTATCCGTTTGTTTCAAAAGCAGAAAAAACGAACGCCTCTGCAGTTTCGCCGAGAATTTAGAACCCCAAAGCCCACATAACCGCTTTTCCTTTTAATGTTTAATATGGCTGCAGCCGTGGCAGCTTCCACAACAGCCGCTGCACCCTGCCTGTGGATTTTTTCGTTTCTTTATCTGACGATAAATCACATAACCGCAGTACAGACCAATGCTGCCTGCAATGAAAAGATTTAAAAGCATGTTTTTTTCCTCCTTTTTATCCTGCTGCCTGTACCGATGTCTTTGTATCTGCTTTTTTATGCTTATAGGGGTCTGGACGAAGCAGGAAAAACAGCATCACTGCCGCTGCCAGAATCCCTGCTGCAGAGCCCACAGTAAAGACTCCACTGGTTATCAAAAGCCCAATCTGATAAATACTCAGGCACACCAGGTAAGCAAATACATTCTGGAACAAAATAGCAAACCAGAACCATTTTCTGGACTGCATCTGCTGTGCCATAGTTGCAATCGCTGCCAGGCACGGAGAGTCCAGAAGATTAAACAGCAGGAAGGTAAAAGCTGCCAGAGCGCCCGGAAACCAAGTCTGGATTGCCGCTCCCACGGTAACAGGGTCTTCGGAAAGGCCGCTTCCTACATTTGCCAGAACTCCCATGGTGGAAACAATGGCTTCTTTTGCCGTAAATCCGGAAAGCGCGGCTGCTACCGGCTGCCATTCTCCAAATCCCAGAGGTGCAAAAATCGGTGCAAGTATACCGCCTATGGCTGCCAGAAGGCTGTTATTACTGTCCTCTACCATGCCGAAGCCGCTTTCTGTAAATCCAAAGCCACCCAAAAACCACATAACCACACAGGCAAGAAACAAAATGGTACCCGCTTTTACAACGAATCCCTTCAGTCTTTCCCATACATGCAGAAGTACGGTTTTCAGAGAAGGAAGGTGGTACTGCGGAAGTTCCATAACAAAGGGCGCCGGTTCGCCGGCAAAAGGCTTCGTCTTTTTCAGCATAATGGCAGATACCAACACGGCTGAGATTCCCAGCAAATACATAAGCGGCGCCATAAGTCCGCCTACCTCATAGCTGCCTGTGGTATAGCTCACCATAACGCCGCCCATAAGAGCAATCACCGGAAGCTTAGCTCCACAGGGAACAAAGGTTGCTGTCATAATGGTCAAACGTCTGTCATTGTCATTTTCAATGGTTTTTGACGCCATAATGCCCGGAATCCCACAGCCAGAAGAAATCAGCAGAGGAATAAAACTTTTTCCGGAAAGTCCAAAATGGCGGAAAATACGATCCATAACAAACGCGATACGAACCATGTACCCACAGTCTTCTAAAACGGATAAAAACAAGAATAAAATTGCCATCTGCGGTACAAAGCCCAGTACAGCACCTATCCCACCGATAATCCCGTCAACTACTAAACTGATAATCAAATCCCCTGCTCCCGCGGCCGCCAGCAAGCCGGAAGCTGCCTCCTGTATGGCAACTACAAAAGTATCATTGGTCCAATCCGTTGCCATGGTTCCTGCTGTACTTACAGAAACATAATACACCAGACCCATAACAAGAAGGAAAATGGGAAGACCTAAAATACGGTTTGTCACAATCCGGTCAATCTTATCTGACATGGTCAGTTTACCAACCTTCTTTTTCACAGCAGATGCAACCACCCTCTGGATAAAGGAATAACGCTCATCTGTGATAATGCTCTCCATATCATCGTCCTCTTTTTTCTCCAGAACTGCTGCTTCCTGCTCAATCTGCCTGCTTATCTGAAAATCCAGGGAAAGTTCCTCCAACACCTTGCTATCTCTTTCCAGCAGCTTCACTGCATACCATCTGAGCCTGGATTCTTCTACCGTTTCCTGTAAAAATCCCTCTGTCTTTGCAATGGCGCTTTCCATATCCCTTCCAAAAATCTTTTTCGGCAATTCCTGTTTTGCCTGCTTTGCACAGCGAACAGCCTCCTGTATGGCTTCCTGCAGACCTATTCCCTTCAGCGCAGAAGTCTTTACCACCGGACAGCCAAGCAGAGTACTCAAGCGCCGTATATCAATCTGAATCTCATTTTTTTCCAGCAGGTCTGCCATATTCAGGGCAACCACCACCGGCACCCCTGTTTCCATAAGCTGTGTGGTCAGATACAGATTTCGCTCAATATTGGTGGCATCTACCAGATTTAAAATCACGTCAGGATTTTCTTTTAACAGATAATCCCGGCTTACAACCTCCTCCAGTGTATACGGAGAAAGGGAATACACACCCGGCAGGTCTGTCACAAAGATTTCCTCCCTGTTTCCTTTCTTCCCTTTGATTTTTCCCTCTTTCTTTTCCACCGTAACCCCCGGCCAGTTCCCAACATATTGATTCGCACCGGTTAATGCATTAAACATGGTTGTTTTTCCACAGTTGGGATTTCCGGCAAGTGCAATCCTTATTGCCATTTTTCTTTCCTCCTGATTGTTTCTTTTTTGGTTAGTCTTAATTAACTTCGTTCCAAAAAAAATTTATTGTAACTGTATACATTGAGCGTCCTGCTTTCTCAGGGAAAGCTCATATCCGCGAACGGTAATCTCTACCGGGTCACCAAGAGGCGCCACCTTGCGAACATAGATTTCACAGCCCTTTGTAATACCCATATCCATAATCCGGCGTTTATACGCACCCTCCCCTTCAATTTTGGAAACCACTACAGTGGTCCCTACCCTTGCATCTCTTAACGTCATCATTCTTCCCCTTTCTCTATACCAGAATGCGCTTTGCCATATCCTCATTAATAGCTACCCTGGAATCTCTGATATTTACAATCATATTTCCATTCAATTTGGAAATCACACAGACAGGGGCCTGCTCCACAAATCCCAAATTTGCCAGAAATCGCCTGGTATCTGCAGCGCCCCCGACTCGTCTTATAATTCCCTGCTCTCCGTTTTGTAAGAAAATTAATGGCTGCATAAACTCCCTCCATTCATCAGATTCTTAGTTCTCTCTAACTTTTATTAGCATTGACTAACTCTATTAATTAGGATACGCTAACTGTCATGAAATGTCAATAGTTATTTTGAGAATTTTGCAAACCATTTTTAGGTACTGCCAATTCCGGTATCTTTTTTAATAATGTCCGAAATACGTCATCAAAGGGAGAAGGTCAGTTAATCAATTCCTGTAATTCCTGAAACAGCTTCAAATCAGACTCCTTAATTTTGATTTTAGAGGACGCTGTTTCTTCCCCCGGTCTTCGAATGCTCAGTTCAATCTCTGTATCTTTATCCACACCTTTTCCAAATGCATTTACAAAAAAGTCAAAAAAGTGCGGGTGGTTTGCCATAAATTTTTTTCTCTCGTTTAACATTTTCATTACTGTAACTGGATTTACCATTTTCATTTCTCCTTTGTATTTAGTCAGAGCCTCACCAATGCCAACGCACTGATGAAGCTCTGTTGTCATTCCACTTTAAATCTTTATACCAGTTCTTTTTTTGCAGTTTCCAATGCAGCCTCGATCACCTTATCCATATCATAATATTTATAGTTTCCAAGACGTCCGCCAAAGATAACATTTTTTTCTTGAACCGCCAGTTTCCTGTATTCTTCAAAAAGTTTGTTATTCTGTTCATTGTTTACCGGATAATAAGGCTCCATGCCTACCTTCCATTCAGAAGAATATTCTCTGGAAATCACTGTTTTTTCCTGTTTGCCAAATTCAAAATGCTTATGTTCAATAATTCGGGTATACGGCACTTCTCTCTCCGTATAATTTACTACCGCATTTCCCTGGTAATTGTCTGTATCCAGCACTTCTGTTTCAAAACGGACAGAACGATATTCCAAAGCCCCCAATCTGTAGCCGAAATACTCATCAATCATACCAGTGAAAACTGTTTTCTCTGCCACATCTGAATTTTCCTTGATAAATTCGAAATAATCTGTATTTGTCTTTACGTCCGTACCTTCCAGCATCTTTTCTACAATCCTGGTATAACCGCCCATAGGAATGCCCTGGAAACGGTCATTAAAATAATTATTGTCATAGGTAAAGCGCACCGGAAGACGTTTGATAATAAAGGCCGGAAGGTCTTTGCAATCCCTGCCCCATTGTTTCTCTGTGTAGCCTTTTACCAGCTTTTCAAAAACATCTTTTCCAACAAGGGACAATCCCTGTTCTTCCAGGTTCTTTGGCTCTGTAATACCCGTTTCCGCTACCTGCTGGGCAATTTTAGCTTTTGCTTCCTGTGGAGTACGGATATTCCACATTTTGCTGAAAGTATTCATATTGAAAGGCAGGTTGTAAAGCTCGTCCTTGTATACTGCAACCGGAGAGTTGATATAATTATTAAACTCTGCAAACTGATTGATGTAGTTCCAGACTTCCTTATTAGAAGTGTGGAAAATATGCGCTCCGTACTTGTGTACATTGATTCCTTCGATTTCCTCGCAGTAAATATTACCTGCAATATGGTCACGCTTATCAATAACCAGACACGTTTTTCCTTTTTTCTTTGCTTCGTGAGCAAAAACAGCGCCGAAAAGACCGGCTCCTACTATTAAATAATCGTATTTCATTGTTTCTTCCTCTCTGCTTAATTTTTTAATTTTTTTAAATATGATTCTAACCAATCTTTTGCAAATTTTCTTGATTCGGTAATTTTATCATTAACTCTATTATAATCAATTTTTTCTGGTTTAAAGGCTTTAACTGGCATATTTAAATCATACATAATCCTTCCCTTAATATCCAACCAGTTTAATAACTCACCTACTCTTTTTTCTCCTCTTCCATAATTTGCAATAGAAATAAACTCTTTATTGTAAATAACAGAAAAACAGGTTCCATGAAATGAATCGGTTATAATATAAGAAGAGTTCATAAAATAATTCATAAAATCTTCCACCGAAGCAAATGGTTTTGTATTTTCCAATCCTAATTTTTTGGCTTTTTCACCTGCGTCTGTTAAATCAACTAAATTGATATATTCAACCCCTAATTCTTTTGCTTTTTCTACTATAATACGTCGTTTATTATCATCCGGATCTAAAATAAAGCTTAATAAATATTTTTTATTTTCTAATTGTAGATTTGAATTATGGGCTAGCTTCTCGAATTCATCTTTCTCACATAAAAATACAGGATCGCATACTTTTACTGCATTTACGCCATATATATTTTTACATCCCTCAATCCCAATCTCTTCTCTTACAGAAATTGCATCAAAGCGTTGTGCTAATGGTGCATATTTATTTATAAATTCTTGGTTAGCTGTTACAGAATTTCCCAGCGATGACGCATATGATATTTTCAAATGATTGTCATCTACAAAATCCAAGAAAAATTCTTTTCCAGCTGCTTTCTCACATAAAGGATTCCATAATTGATCAGACCCAGAAATAAATGCCCTGCACCGTTTATTTAAAAGATATATATCATTTTCATTATAGAAATGACTTATACTACAATATTTTTTTATAAAATTCTCTGGAAAAGCTTTCTCTAATTTTGACGCTTTATTTGAATTATTTGTATGATGTATCATTAACGAGCTATATCCCATTTTCAGTAAAGCTCGATTAAGAGCAAAATATGTTAAAATACTACCATAATTGTAGTAGTACCACCATCCTACGATACCTACATCATATACTTTTTTATCATAAAGTGTTTCTTCTAAAGCATCGCAATAATTTCTGTCTTTTATCATTTCAAAAAACAATTCCCTTTTTGGTGGTTTCCACATATGTACAACCCATGCTCCATTTGCTTTTATAGAATATTCTAATGGTAACCATTCTTTCAATTTAAATCTATCATTAACTTTATAATATAACTTTTCTCCTTTTTTAGAATTAATCGTAAGAACACTCGTTCCTTTCTTGTCATCATATTGTGCATAAAAATTAGAAATTCCCCAAAAATCTCCCGCTGTCAAATCAGCCACTCTTCTTTTTTTATTGTATTGACACTGATAACAGGAATCTCTATTTAAATAAAATCTCAAAAATCCTTGAAACCACATACAATTCTGCATAATCATTTTTTGTTTCGTGCCATCTACAAATTCAACTGTATTATTGATTCCCCATCCATTATCTTCTTTATCTCTTAGCTTAATATTAGCAATTTTTCTTCCTTTAAATGTAGTATTTAAATAATCTTGAAAAATTTTCTGTGAAGGGACTCCTTCACAAAGTATTTCCATTGTATATAACTTTTCATAATCTCTTCCCAAATAGTGAAGAAGTGCATCAACCTGACAAGGTGTTCCAGTAAATAACACAAATTTTTCTTCTTGTAATAGTTTTTCAATGTCTTTATAAATCTTATTTATATTACTTTGTACATATTTTGAGCCTTGAATTTTATATATATCTTCTACTCTATTTATGATACAGTGTTCAACTCCAAACGATTCATTCCAAATAGCTCCGCAAACATATCCTCCTATTGATATAATATACTCTGCTAAAACTGGAAACACCCCACCTGACGCACTGTTTTTTCTAATTTCATCTTCTGCCATAATTGCCAAACAATACTGTTTATCTGCATTAATAAATCTTGGATTTAAAGCCGGACAAATATTAGCACAGTATCCACAGTTTCGACACTTATTTTCGTCTACTTTAGGAACAATAAACCCCCTTTCATCTTCTACCATTGTAATCGCATTAATTGGACACGCATTATAACATGCACTACATCCTGTACATTGTTTTGAATCTAATCTTACAATACTCTTATCAATACCTTTTCTGTATTTATTATTTTTGATAATAGTTCTAGCATTTTCAAATTGTAACTGTTGAATTTGCTCCTGTTGTTGTAAAATAATTTTTTTTAATTCGTCTATATCTTTTGGAATTAGCTCCATTTTTTTATCGCTCATCATACCTCTCCTTTTAAACAAGCATAATTTTAACGTTATTCCAGATAATTACTTAAGTCAATTCTTTCTTGCTTATTAGTCATTCTTCTACCCAGTTTAAACGCTTTTGATTTCAAAGTTTCTTCTATTTCATATTTTTCCTGCTTAATCTGTGCCTCTAACTCTGCAATTTCTTCTTCCATAGAGATTTTCTTAGTGGCCATTTCACGAATATAATCCAGATGTTCTTTCTCATACCAGGCAATGCAATAATCCTTTAAATGATATTTTTCAATTACATCTATTACTTTTTTTGCTAAATCTGGTTGAAATGCCTTAGGAAAATATATCAAACTCCAATATGTAAGATTAACAAACCACGTAATAATTTGATCTTCATTTGTTTCCAAAAGACCATTTTTCTTCCAAACCTCCACAACGTTGGAAACAAGTAAAATATGACTATCAAATTTTTTCATCTGCTGTTTTTCATATAATTGCATCAAAGAGCAATTTCTTCCAACACGATAATTATATAGTTTATCTTCTATTACCATTACCGTTTCTGCTTTTGGAACATATTCAAATTGACATAATTGATCTTCACCCATTTCCATTTTTTCATTAAATCTAATTTTTCCATTTTTTTCAAATAAATCTCTTTTTATAAAATGAAGCCATAAAAATGGACGGGCACTTTCTTCTTCAAAAATTACATTCTTTGCTTCCCCTTTTCTATAATACCTATACTTGGTATTCATTTTATTCCAGATCCACTCTGGTGCCTCTCCAACAACATTAGCACCAAAGATAACCAGATCCAGATTTTCTTTTTCTGCAACCTGAACTAAAATTTCATAACTGTTCCATTGAATAAAATCATCTGAATCAACGAAGCTAATATATTTTCCTCTTGCAATATCCAATCCTTTGTTTCTAGCTGCTGAAACTCCTAAATGTTCTTGTTTTATAACAACAAGTCTGCTATCTTTCTTTTCCAAAAATTCTAAAATTTCTAATGTCTTATCCGTTGAGCCATCATCGATACATATAATCTCTATATTTCCATATGTTTGTGTTAACAAACTATCTATACACTGCTTAATATAAAGTTCTACATTATAAACAGGAATAATAACGGATACCATTGGTTTTGTTCCCAAATTTCTATATTGCATTTCAGATAAATTCATTGGTTCTTTTTTTAAGTCCAATTTTCCAGCCATTTCTTTAATATATTCTAAATGCTCTCTTTCATACCATTCGATACAATAATCCTTTAACTCATATTTTTCAATTACTTCTACTATTTTTTTTGCCCATTGGGGTTGTATTGCATTTGGGAAAAAAATGAGTTCCCAATATGTAAGTCCTATAAACCATGTGACTATTCTATCTTCATTTTTATCAAATAATCCTTCTCTCTTCCATACCTCAATGACATTACAACCCAGTTTAAGATAATTCTCAAATTTTTTTATATATTCTTTTTCATATAACTTTGTCCGTGAATTTTCTCTTTCACTTCTGTAATTGTAAAGTTTATCTTCTATTACCATTGCCGTTTTTGCTCTAGGTATATATTCAAATTGACACAGTTGTTCCTCTCCCACCTCTAATTCTTCATTAAATCTTATTTTACTACCTTGTTCAAAAAGTTTTCTTTTAATAAAATGTAACCATAAAAATGGTCTTACACTTTCTTCTTCAAAAATAAGAGTCTGTACTGTTTCTTTATTATAAAATTTCTTATGTGTATTTGTCTTTTTTATTATCCATTCAGGTGCTATACCTATAATATTAGCCCCGTATATAACCAAATCTATGTTTCTTTTCTCTGCTATTTCGACTAAAGTTTGATAACTATCTAATTCCATAAAGTCATCTGCATCTACAAAACTAATATACTTTCCTTTTGCTACCTCTAATCCTCTATTTCTAGCTGCTGCCGTATTTAACTTTTCACCTACAATTAATGTAATCCTACCGTCTTTTCTTTTCAAAAATTCCAATATAGAAATTGTATTATCTGTGGAACCTCCATCAACACATATAATTTCTATATTTTTGTATGTCTGATTTATCAAACTATCTACACATTGCTTGACATATTTTTCTACATTATATGTTGAAATTATAACAGAAACCAAAGGATTTTTATCCTGTATTTTTTCTATGTCAATATTTTTATTTTCTTTTACATTATACATATCTTTATCCCTCTCCTATACTACATATGTAGTAACCTTTTTATTTTTATTCCTTTTTTAAATTCTTGAGAATTTCTAAGTTTCAGCCAATCTGCATGCACATCTTCGGCTTCTTTCTTTAATCTTGCAGTCTTTTCCTCATAAGCGTAAAGTTCCGGACAATCTATAATTCGATTCATTTCACCCAAAATCCACGGATCAAGTTCTGTTTTTAGACCCCCTAATTTTCTTAATTCTTCCGCATATTCTTTTTGTTCTCTTAATAAAAATTCTGTTTTATATTCATCTGCAATCCGCTGATACGAATGACGATAATTAAAAAACTTTTTTTTCACATATGTTAAAATATGTTTTTTATATTCTTCTGGATGCTTTTCTAAAAACTCCCGTATATACTTAAATTCATCACATATACAATAAATTTTCTTTTTGTTATTAATTGATGAATTGGGGTTATCCTGTCTATAATAATAAAAAGCTTCATTAACAAATACAATTCTTTCTGCTAAGGTAATCACTTGAAACCAATAGCCATTATCCTGAAAAGATGCTCCGGGTGTTTCATTATATCTAATATGATTTTTTCTCAAAAATTCTGTTTTATAAATTCCTGTCCAGTTCATCATCACAAAATCATATATTTCTTCATTCTCTTTTGCGTTTAGTACTTTGTTATAGTAACTCATATCACTACATGTATAATGAAACTGTTTTTTTTGTTTTCCTTCGTGTGTAGAAAATGTATAGTGATCAGATTTTACAATATCCGCTTCATATTGTTTTGCTGTTTTATATAACACTTCAAACATGTTTTCTGTCACATAATCATCTGATTCAACGATACCTACATATTCACCACTTGCAGCGTCTGTTCCCACATTCATTGTATTTCCATATCCAGCATTGGGTTTGGTTATTACTTTTACACGATTATCTTTTTTCTCATATTCGCGCAAAATTTCTAATGATTTATCAGTTGAACCATCATCAACGCATATAATTTCTATTTCCCTGAGTGTCTGCTTAATAACACTATCTAAACATTCCTTTAAAAAATTCTCTACATTACATACCGGAACCACTATAGATACTTTTGGCTTACTCATTTTCTTCTCCTTCTCTACAACATTTATTTACTCTTTTAGTTTTAATTGATGTAATACAATTACTAATTACTACTTTTATCAACTATCTCTATCTTTTTATTTTGTTTACTCTTCTCTATTTCTTCTGTTAATTTTCTTATTTTTGCTTGTAACGAATACATCATATTACTATTAACTGCCCTTGTTTCTATCCTATTTTTCAGCGACTGCTCTTTAAACAGATTCTCCAACGTATTTACCTGAGAATATCCACAAGCCACATCTAAGGCTCTCTCAAAATAGAAATATGTATCCTGCATATAATGCAATGGGTGTGTCCCCCTTATATGATTTTGCGAGGAATGTGTAAACTCCGGCAGCTTAATAACCTTGCAGTTCTGGAAATACTTATAGAAAATCAAATAGACTTTTCTAAGCCATTCGTTATATTCATGCAGCTTGTACTTTCCATCATGCTTATGTATATTTCCGTCATTTCCCAATATATCCGGTGTATATAGCGATTCAATTACAATCACATTTTTCTCCTGATATCCTCTGGGATTTTCTTCGCTATACAGAATATCCTTTGCAAATTTCTTTATCTTTTCTTCCACTTTCTGCATATCCATTTCCAGCATTGGATATCTCTTTACAATAGAATACCTTTCATTTTCTTCAAAAAGATTATCCAGGAATTCCCCTTGATTTTCTGCCTGTGCCAACATCGTGATTCCATTTGGCCCTTTGATTTCACAGCGTTCCATAAACTCGTCCGCCAAATCCATCACCAGAATCTCAGAACGTTTGTTTAATAACAATTCCGGCAGATTTCTGGACATTTGGGCTCTCAGCATGACTTTGTCATAGCTTGGCATCTTTAATTCATCTACTTCTTTCTTATCCATAAAGATGGAGTTTTCATATAAAGAAGTAATGGGCAAATTTCCTGCGCTTTTATAAACCTTATACTTTCCTGGCTGTGTATGACGAAAAATATCTCTTACCACACAGCTTCCAAATACATCAACTTGTACTGCCATAGTTTCTCTTATAATCCTCCTTGTACTTTTTTATAATATGAAAATACTGGTTTCTCACCCTTTTTTCTGTAATCCGATGAAATACAGGTGTCACACACTTTAATATTGCTTCTTTCTTACTCAACCACACCCATAACGGCGGTATTTTTCCCCGGGATATTCTGAAAATCCTTCCACTGCAAAAATGCCACATTGCCAGTGTGCACAAATACTTCAAATCCTGACGTTTATTATTATGAAATTCTGTGAGCCGTTCTTTCCATTTTTGGATAAACTCTTCACCATCTTCTGCTTGTCCCCACAAAGCATTGACAACAAGCGCATTTCTAATATCATAGTAAATGATAATGGGGTTTTCACGATATTCATATGTTTCATGCCATACTTGAACGCCTGGCAACGTTAAAGTTTCTTTTTGCTGCCTCAGTCCAAACTCTACATCGTCGCAATGGATAAAAAAAGGAAACGGACGTCCATGCAAAATACTCTGTATAGGATAAGTACAGAACCACCAACCACCATAATCCCCTGTCCTCTCTTGTTCCAGAATATTTTCCTGCAGACACATATCCAGATTGCCGCCTATATGAATAATATTTCCTTTATTCCAACGCTCTACAGCAGTATACTGAACCTTTCGTTTATCTAAACGGAACATTCTGCCTGCAATAGGTCTGTCCTGGTATTCCCCCTTTAACAAACTAAGAAAAGCATATAAGCGATAAAAACTTTCCATCTGAAATTCCACATCATCGTCCATAAAAATTACATGTGTATAGCCATGTGTCTGCTGCTCTCTCTGAATCTCTTCCAGACCCCTGGTAAAACCTCCGGTTCCTCCGCCGGCATTAGAATTTTGAAAAACTTTTAAATAGTCACTATCCATAGGACTGACAAAATCTTGTCCATTATCAATAACAAAGACATGCAGTTTTCCATAAAATTCTGTCTGTGACTGGAAAAAGAAGCTTTCTGATATTTTTCGAAGGTTTTTTTCTAATTGCTGCTGTCTGTGATATGTACAAATATTTAATGCAAGGCGAACATCTCTTTTCTCATGTTCCTGTACACATATATATCTTGCTCCGTAATATTTTACAGAACTTTTAGCACATACTTTCCAGTAAAGAGTTCCACTCCTTATTTCTTCTGGTATATTGATACAAATGGTCTTTGCACTTTCCAGGTGATACTCATGCTCATAAACAAGTCTGTTTTCCTCTCTGTTTTCAAGAACCTCTATAAGGAATTTAAAATCACCTTGTACTCGCAATTCAAGTATTACATTTTCTAAATTCGTATACTTCTTCCAATACCCTATATCAAGTGCATTCATATAGGTATCTGTCTGCAGCGCTTCTCCTGCCAGCAACGTTATACCTTCTGCTGTTCTGTTTGCTGTGCCTGTTTTCCGAAAATAAAGTTCCTGAGCCTTGCACACTTCATCTGGAAATAAAAAATTTTGTATAACCATATTTCTACCTATTCTAAGTTCATCTGAAATTTTTCCAAGGATATAACATCTTCTAACCACTCCTGATTTCTATATAAAAGTTCAATAGGGGCAAAGGCATCTCTGCCGCTTATCTCCGGAACAGTTCCGATTCTCTCCTGAAATATTTCTGCAAAATCCAAAATTCCTCTCTGCACTTCCTGCACATGAATTTCTTTCCTTTTTTCACAAAAACAATATCTTTCCTCTTTCTCTGTGAATCCTCGGAAGGAAGGGGACTCTGAACATAACAGTAATTCCACAATGACATTGTGTCCTTTTCCGGGATTATGTACTTTCCACGCATCTCTGTTCTTTGTCTGAGAAAACATGTAACTGTCTAATTTCTGTTCGTAGAAAAATCCCTGACTTGCATCCGGCTCCTGATTGTGAATGCTATTGGAGCCTGCAAGCAATCCAAGAATCTCACAGTTTAAATTCCAGATATGATTTACTACATAATTTAATGCGATAGCGCCGCTTCCGGCCCAGCCCACATCAACTGCTACTGCTCTTTTACAATTTCTTAAAATTGGTTCGTAATATTCTTTTCCTGCCGTAATCTGCCCCTCATAATGACGCAATACCTCATTCCAGTGTTTTTGCAGAAATTTTTTTACTATTTCCACATTTCTGTCGGTTAATACAGCCTCTTCTGTATACCCCTCCATTTCAGGCAGCATATCTTCTAATTCCATAGAAGCAAATATTTGTTTCATAGTATAATTCTGATTTACTTTATGGTATAAAAATCTTCTAAAATAATCATATTTATAATAATTTGCAGACATTTTCACAGCGGCTAAACGGGACCAGTATACATAATTCCATTTCTGAGTTTCCTGCGGATACATTTTCCTGTATACTTTACTCAGAATCTCCCCATCTCTTGCCAAAAACAGAATTTTATCTATCTCATGTTTTTCAGCCCAATCATGAATCCATTTGCAATATCCCAAAACAAACAATCCGCCATATACAAAACCAAACTCATAGGCTTTGGAATAAGAGGAAATGCCGCAGTGCAAGTGCGCGTCTACCAGTCCTCTGTACATACTTCCTATAATCGCAGACATATCTTCTGCACGGTACTTTCTTCCAAGTCCATTGACATTCGGGTAATACCAGGTATCAAATTGATGCTGTCTGGCTTGCTTTATATCTGATTCTTTATTATCACCTATATGAATATAAGTAAATTTTCTGCCTGTTTTTTCTTTTACAATCTCATATAGATTTCCCTGATTTTTAGACGCTCCATAGTCGCAGGAAACAAAGTAATCAAAAAATTCCGGATACCCACAGTTTCTCAGCAATTCCTTCAGATACTTTTCGCCAAGGTACATATCTGAGATAACTATCATTTTTTTCCCCAGCTTCTGTAATGCTCCAACGACTTCCAACATGTACGGATTTCCAAAACAGTAGGTTTTCTCACATTCCCATTCTGCCTGCATTCCCATCTCCCTTGGAATGCCTGTTTCTTCCTCCATTGTCTGCCAGATATCTTCGTAGCTTACTTCTCTGTTTCCCTGATATTTCTGCTTTTTCTTTCTGCTTTTCTCTTCCATTTCCATACGGATTCTGGCAAAGTCCATATATTCCAGCTTCTGCCCTGCCATATGAAACAAATCACCCGGTTCGGAAAAAGGTCTGAAAATCAGTGTGTCAAACACATCAAAGGAAATCACATCATATTGCACCAATTTTTCCACCAGTTCTTTTGGTGTATCTCTTTTCCACTCTACTGATTCACTCTGTTTACGGTTCAGCTTTTTGTTTTCATAAAATTCATCAGTTCCAATACTTCCTGCCGGATTCTTCTTAAAAACATGATATTCTATATTCAGTTTTATAAGATAAATCCAGGCTCGTATTCTTCCTTTACCGGAAACTTTTTTTCGATATCTCTGATATCGAAAAGCAATTTCCGGATTTTGATTCACTGCTACATTATATATTTTTTCTATAATCTGCATTCTTTTACAACCTAACCATTCATTTTTTCATATGCACGGCAAACATCTTCTGCACGACCTACTGCCTTAAGCACTCCTTTTTCAATCCACACTGCTTTAGAGCAGTTCGCTTTAATTACTGATGGCGAATGCGATACAATAAGAACGGTAGAACCTCCTCGCATCATTTCTTTGATACGTCTTTCACTCTTTTTCCTAAAGAACATATCCCCGACACTGAGCACTTCATCTAAAATCAAAATTTCCGGAGTATCACGTACCGTTGCAATGGCAAAACCTAATCTGGAAACCATACCGGAGGAATAATTTCTGACTTTCTCTTCCATGAACCCTTCCAGCTCTGCAAATTTTACAATTTCGTCATATTTTTCATCTATAAATTCTTTGGTATAGCCAATCACTGCGCCATTTAGATATACATTCTCTCTTCCAGTAAGTTCAAAATCAAAACCGGTTCCCAAAGTAAGCAGCTGAATCTTACTTCTGTCAACTTCTACCGTTCCTTTTGTGGGCGTAAGCACACCTGAAATAATCTTCAAAATCGTACTTTTTCCGGAACCATTTGTTCCGATAATCCCTACAACCTCACCTTTTTTCACTGTAAAACTCACATCGTCCAGCGCTTTAAATTTTTCCACGTGGCGCTGTCCCTTTAATGTCCGAACTGCCAGTTCTTTGATACTGCTGGACTCATCTTTTTCTTTTTTAAATTCCATGGTCACATGTTTTACAGCGATTTCTATTTCTCTGTTATCTACAACCGGCAGTTCTTCCTCTACACCCAATAATTCTATGTTTTCTGTCTTTTCTTCAGAAGAAACTTGCGGTTCTGGCGCGGCTTTTTTCCTGTTTTTCTTTTTTCTCATTTTTTTCTTATGGGAGAGAAGAAACTGTACACTGAGCAAAAGAATTAATGCCACGGTTAAACCTGCAAACAATGCAGCCATTCTTCCTGTTAGAGCAAATCCACCCTTTTCCTCTGTTTCCTGCACATTCTGCGTGTTTAACCCTTCTTCACCGGAATCAGCCTTTTCTAAATCTGTTGCCGGCTGAGCTGCTGTTTCCTGTTTTGTCACTTTTAATTCATAAACTGCTTTATCACCTGAAAGACTGGTTGTTGTAATGGTAACTATATTTTCCCCTGCCTGAAGATTTACCGGAGATATTTCCACCTGTGTCTGTGCATCTAAAGGTTCTGCCTTGAGATTTAATTCTTCTGTTTCAGAAGATACCTGAATCTCATAATTTGAAAGCTCCGGCTGAAAGTTTTCTACCGGTGTTCCGTCAATGGTAATTCCGGAAAGCTTACAGCCTTCCAGAACCGGTATGTTCACAGGTACGCTTACCGAGTTTTCTACCGTAACCTGTCCTGTCTGGGTAGCAAGTACAGCGTTCTGAATCGTCACTTCTGTTGTCCCGGATATTTTTGGAAGAAACTGAAGCATCTCCATAATTTCTTTCTCGCCTGTACTTGTTTTCTTTACGTTTATTTTTCCCGGTTCTGTCAGTTCACCGCCGGAAACGTATTCCAGTTTTTCTGTATCATACAAAACAGTGATTTCTGCTGAAAGCACTGCTGTTTCTGCTCCTGCGTATACGCCTATTGGCGATGTTTCATGTAAGTTCCATTGATACTCTTCTGAACCAAAATGGATATTCTCTCCTGCTGCACGGACTGGAATAACGAACAAAAACATACTTATGAAAAGTGCAGCCAGCCAACTGATATATTTCTTGTTTTTCTTCATAATTATCCTCACTACATTTTCTGCATAATATTATTTTTGTTTTTCTCAAAAACAAAACTGCCTATTAAAAAAGCTCCCAAACTCCATATGACCATTCTGATAATTTCATCTGTTGCCGGATTCTGACCATACATAATCACTTCTCTTGCTGCATTAATAAATCCAAAAATCGGATTGTAAGTTACTAACAATCTCACATTGTCCGGTAACATATCTACAGGATAAAAGAGTGCGGAACAGTACATCCACAAAGTCAGCAATACCGAATACAGATGTTTTATATCTCCAAAAAAAACATATGCAACCGAAAGCATATAAGAAATCCCCAAGGAAAACAGTAATAAAAAAAGTATAATCAATGGGAACCATACCACTCTCCAGGTGACTTGTATTTTAAAGAAAAGCAATATTCCCACATAAGGAATCAAAGAATATCCCAGATTTACCAAGGCTGTATAAACTCTGGACATTACAAAGATCCGCATAGGGAACCGAACCTTAATCAGCATTGTTTTGTTATCCACTAAAGTAGTCATTGCCGCATTGGTGGCTCCTGTAAACATGGTCCATATAACTGAACCGGTAAGATAATATACCGGATAATTTTCGATAGACCTTTGAAACATTTTTGAAAAAATCACAGATAATACAATCATGGAAAGCAATGGATTTAAAACACTCCATACAATTCCAAGATAAGACCTTGCATATTTTCTCTTTATTTCCCGTCCTACCAGTTCTTTTAGAACAAACTTATATTGTTTTCTCTGTGCCCTCTTATCTCTCTTCGTCATTTTTTTCTCCTTGTTTTTCTGTAATAATAATTCTTTCTTATATAGAGAAGATATTTATAAAGCCTGTACATAAACAAGTGATATCCCCTTCTCTTTCCAAACCTTGCCACGCTTCCCTCGTACCAGGCACTTTCTTTCACATACATATTCCGAAATCCCAACATTACCAGCGCTTTGTTCCATACATGGTTTGCACAAAGTTCTGCTTCATTCAGCTCCGCTGCCACTTCTTGTTGTTTTTCGTCTAAAACATCATCAGAAAACTCCAGCGTTCCAAAAATTTCTCCTTCTTCCTCAGTGGGATACCCCATGAACAGTCGAAAAATCTTTTTTATCGTATTCCGGTATTTTATACAGTCTATTTCTTCTATATTTTCTATCTCTTTTATTGTATTTCCTGTAAACGCTAAAAGCCCGCTCTCCAGCCTTTGCATAAACCGCTGACGTTCTGCCGGAATAACCGCATAGCAAGGTTCATATGCTTTTTCAGTTCTCCTGTAACTCATGGTCATGCCATGAGGCGCGCTGAAAATAGCTTCAAAAAGACAGTTACTGAAATATACTTTTTCCCGCAAACCTTTTTCCGGGCTGAAATAATAACAGAAGTATTCTTCTCTGTTCACATCTTCAGGCAACTCATAAAGCCCCCAGTAGTATCCTGTCAGTGTTTCTTCTCTTCCCAGCTTGTTTAATACCATATTCAGTGTTTTTTGCATGGACCCAACCCAGCCGCTGTCTACCAGAGCAGACTTTTCTTTATCCAGAAGCCCTTCCTGTTCCAAATAGCCTTTCAAAAAGGGATATGCCTCTCGGGAATGACGAGCGACACATTCCATAAAAAAATTGCAGTTCTCCAGCTTTTCTCTGACAGAAGTCAGTTCTGCATAAGGAATACTCTCTTCTGCATCTCTGCCTTTGAAAACTTCTTTTAAAACATGCTTTTTTTCCCTTTCTTCCAAACCGCCTCTATTTAAAATTTTATCTAAATTTACATCAATTCCACCTCTGCAGATATATTCCAGCGCATCTTCCATGTTCATATGAAAGCTTGGAATCCGCAAAGAATATCTGGAACAGCTCAGATAACGGCACTCTATTGGCAAATGCCACTTTTCACAGTAAAGGAGTACACACCGATACATAAAATATCCATCTCTCGCCAAAAAATATAATTTTTTTATCTGTTTTCTCTCTGCTTCTTTCAATACCCACAAAATAAAGCTGTTTAAAGCAGGTCCTAATACGCTCTCTATCCTGGAATCTAATATATTTTCTTTTGAACAATCCTGGACTTTACCATAAACGGTATGATTTTTCCTTAAAATTGCCCTGTACTTATCCAGTTTCTCTTGTTCTTTGTTCCCTTGCATACGTTACTCTTCTCACACTTTTCTTCATATATTTTACAAAATCCGGAGATACCAGTCCTGCCACCAGAGGTTTTACCACATAAGGCACTGTACGAAATTTCAGGATTCCCAGTTTCTTAAAGCCTTCATAGCGTACCTTTACCTCTCTGACTCGATAACAATATTTTCTCTTTTTATAGCCTTCACGATCCTCCCGGTATTTTAAAAGATTTTCCTGCAAATTGTATCCTTTATATCCTTGCTCATGAAGGCGCATAAATAGTTCATAGTCTTCGCAGCGCATGGTTTCTGCTGCCACCTTATATCCGTTTAACCGCTCAAGAATCTTTTTCCGAAATACTACAGACGGGTGTATGTACGGAGAATAGGACAAAAAATCTTCCTTACAGGGAATTTTCTGCATTCTTTCAATCCCCCATACTCCATTCTCATCTATAAGCTCTGAGTTTGAACCTGCCCATTGATATTCTCTGTGATTCTCCAAAAACCCATACAGTTTTTCCAGCCTGTCCGGCATGGAAATGTCATCATCGTCCATTCTGGCAATGTACCTTCCTTTTGCCTGTTTTAGACATTCATTAAGCCCATAAGCCAATCCGTGATTTTTTTCATTCCGAATCAACCTGATTCTTTTATCCAGTTTTGCAGTTTTCTCAATAACAGGTATGTATCTTTCATCTGAACCATCATCATAGATCAGCATCTCCCATTGCTGAAATGTCTGATTGATAATAGAGCGTACCGCCTGCTGAAACTGTACTTTATTCTTAGGGTTGTAAACCCCCATAATAACACTGATTTCTATTTGTTCTTTTTTCATCTCTTCGACAACTTCCTGTCAATATCATCATAAACATCCCGCATAATCGTATTTGTATACTTACATTGAAAGGATTCCACAGAATCTATGCAATTCTGTTTCATTCTTTTCTTTTCTGCCTGTGTCCTGGTTTTCAGCCTTTCCAAGCCTTCACAGAAACCACTCACGTCATTCCAGGAACAAACCCAGCCATTTTCCCCTTGGCGCATATATTCCCGCGTCCCACGATTATCTGATGCAAGCACCGGAACACCCATAGCCAATGATTCTAACCCAGCCATACCAAGTCCTTCTCTCCTGGAAGGAAAAACAGATATATCCGCACACCCTAAAATTTCCCATACATTTCTGCAGTACCCGTACATGGTCACGGTATCCTGTAAACACCATCTGCGAATATCCTCCCGAATCCTGTTTGCAAAGAAACCATCCCCGCAAATACCGTATCGGATATGCTCCAGGTTCTTTTTTCGATGCCTCATTCTAAGCAATGCTTTGAGAATCACTTCCTGATTTTTATTCTCATTCAGTTCTCCTACTGATACCAGAAAAAAATCTTCTTTTCCTATTCCCAATTCCCTTCTTTTTCTTTCCCGCTCTTCGGAAGACAGGGGTTTGAATTTTTCTGTATCCAGTCCTACACCGGGAATTTTATAAACTTGTCCTCCACGTTTCAGGCGCATTTTCTTCGCATTTTGATAATCTTCTTCATTGATAACCACCAATGCATCCGTATATGGCGCCAATAACTTCTCTACCGCAAAATAAACAGAGTTATTTATCAGCGGCGCCCCTTTAAAAAAATGGAACCCATGTGCCGTATAAATAACTCTGAGCTTTCTCTTTTTATAATATCTCCCTATAAGTCTGCCCAGAACTCCGCCTACCGGCGTATGACAATGTATTACCTGAATATGGTATTTATCTACGATTTCAATCAGTTGTTGAAATGCCTTCCAATTGTTCTTCAGCATATAAGGTGATCTGGCAATATCAACATGATGCAATCGGACTCCTTTTTCTGTCACTTCTTTTTCATCAAACAGATAGTGCATATCATAGGTATTAGAGGCATAATGTACTCTATATCCCATAGACTGTAAGATTGCTACATTTTCCATTTCAAACTTGTATAAAAATCCACCGGTTGTTGCCAGAATCAATATATTTTTTCCCATAAAACAAATTTCACCCCCCCCGAAAGATTTCGGGGAGGGCTCCTTGCTTATAATAACTTCATTCTATTTCCTAATCTTTTTTTATCATCTATTTTTTATAAAATAATTATTTTTTTTATATTTTTATCTTTTATCCCTGTTTTCTTACTTCTTGTAATTCAAAAAAAAGAAGCCACACTTCCCTGCAGCTTCTCTTCTTTTCTCAGATTTCAATATTATTCAGTTCCTCGTCATTCTCGCTCTCTTCATGCTTATATCCCACAGTTCCTGCCACCACATATTCGTGGAATTTTGATTCGTAGTAAAATTCTTTCACCAGAGAGAAATTCTCTATCTTTCCTGTACTTTCCACATGCATCAAGGGCCCGGTACACGGTATAATCTCTTCGCCAATTTTAATATGTTCCTCATCATAAGGCACAATGGGCAAGTCCTGACGAATCAGTTCCAAAATCCTGTTCTCGATTTCCTCCAGATCAAACGTGGGCTTGTCTGCATAATTAATCATAAAGCCATGCTTGATTCCGGAACGAGTGTAGGTTGGACGCTCAATATCCCTGACGCAATACCCAAACAAATCCTCTGCGCTGTGTGCCATTTTCCGGTAAATCAAAGACTTAAACACAATATCCGCAATATTTCCCGGCAAAGGTCCAAATAAAGAGGGTCTTGTAACAATGACTTCTTCTCCGATTCCAATGAGCAAATCTGCATTTCGCTTCAGCACGGGATAAAGGATTTCAAAATGCTCCACAATTACCCGTTTCTGCTGCTCTGTCACATGACGAACTGCCTCTGCAATACGCTCCAGAGGCACATACTTCATGGCTGCGCGAACGTCCACATGAAAGGTTCTGGGCGTATAAAACCCCACGTCATCTGAATTTAAAAGAGGCATGTTCAGAATGTCAAATTCATCGTCCTCCTCTACCGTCTGGATTCCTGGAAACATACCTTTAATCAGCATACTTTTTCCTGAATCCTTGGCGCCGATAATCCCGATAATCCTGTCAAAGGGATTCAAATACATCTGGGTAATCTTCATGCCCAGTTCCATGACCCTGCGGTTTCCTCTCGGCGCAAAGAAAAAATTATAAAGGTTGCATTCATGTCTTACATTGTTATAAATCATAGAAATACCCTCATTCCAATCCCAATTTATAGTTATCCTTATTTTACCACAAATCAGACAAGAAAGCGTCTATTATTTTCTTTTTCTTACTTCAAAAATCCGCTGATAATCTGTTCTTCTGCCTCTTCTTCTGTAAGTCCCAGCGTCATAAGCTTTACAATCTGTTCTCCTGCAATTTTGCCAATGGCTGCCTCGTGAATCAGAGCTGCATCTGAATTGTTTGCCGTAATCTCCGGGATAGAACTGATTTTCGCATTTCCCACAATAATAGCATCACATTCTGTATGTCCGCTGCACTTTGCATTGCCGTTTAATACAGACTGAAAGAGCTGATAAGAATCGTCCTTTGCCACAGAGCGGGATATAATATTGGCACCGGAATCCTCTCCGTTTAAGTCCACAATAAAGCGACTCTCAGCCCTCTGCTCCCCATGAGTCATCAGTCTTTCCATAACCTTTAAAGTTGCATGCTCTGCAAGTTTTGCCGTAGTTTTGCGAATGGTGGAATCCACACCCTTTATTTGGGCTGTGTCCATTTCCATATAGCTGTTTTCTCCGATTTCCACAATGGTTTCCGGATTCATAATACGCTGTCCCTTGCCATCTCCGCTGCCGTAATGCTTTTCCACATATTTTACTCTTGAATTTTTGCCAATGAAAAAGCTGTGGATACCATCATGCTGGCTGGAATCGTCGGTTCCGCAGTGAATACCGCAGCCTGCAATAATGGTGACGTCACAGTCATCTCCAATATAAAAATCATTGTATACGGTTTCTTTTATCCCTGCCTGACTTAACACAACCGGAATATGAAGGCTCTCATTTTTTGTACCCGGCTTGATTTTAATTACAATGCCGTCACCCTGTTCTCTTGGAACAATTTCAATATGCTCGGTGCTGTTTCTTGCCTCTGTCTTTCCGTTTGTTCTGATATTATAAGCACCTACAGGGATTTCATGCAGCCCTGATACTGCCTGTAAAAGTTCCTTTTGTATGGTATCCATTAGTCCTGCACTCCCTTCTGCCAGATGCTGCAGCCTGTATCTGTTTCTGCTGCGTTTAACAGTGCCGGAAGCACCTCGTCCTTGCTTCCTCTTCTTACCAGTTTACCGTCTGCAATCACCAGGATTTCATCTGCTGTATTTAAAATTCTCTCCTGATGAGAAATTATTAAAATGGAACCGCTCTGCTGTTTATGCATGTTTTCAAATACATGAATCAGGTTCTGGAAGCTCCACAAATCAATGCCTGCCTCCGGCTCGTCAAATACAGAAAGTTTTGTACCTCTTGCCATCACAATGGCAATTTCAATACGCTTCATCTCTCCTCCGGAAAGGCTTCCGTTTACCTCACGGTTAATATAATCCTTGGCGCAAAGCCCTACTTCAGAAAGATACTGACAGGCGCCGGACAGGGAAATCTCCTTTCCTGCTGCCAGATGAATCAAATCAAAAACTGTTACACCTTTAAAGCGTACCGGCTGCTGAAACGCATAGCTGATGCCATGCTTCGCCCTTTCTGTAATGCTCCAGTCTGTAATATCCTCTCCATCAAAGAAAATCCGTCCTTCTGTGGGCTTTTCAATTCCTGCAATAATTTTTGCAAGAGTAGATTTTCCTCCTCCGTTTGGTCCTGTAATGGCTACAAATTTATTGTCCTCCAGGGTAAAGCTTACATGCTCCAGAATTCCCTTCTCTTCGTCTTTGGAATCCTCAGGAACACGAAAGGAAACGTCCTTTAATTCAAGCATGGTTTCGTCCTCCGTTCTCTATCATGAAATTGTCCTTTGGCAAAGCCAAATATTAACAATTTTCGTCCGTTTTCTATTATATAATTCTGTTTTCCTATTGTAAAGGGCTTTTTTTCAATACATCTGGTTCCACTGCCGAAAGGTTTGTGGTATACTCTTTCATACAGACATCATACAGATAAATGGAGAGAGAATACACTTATGGATATGAAAAATTTGAATTTAACCGTAGACGAACTGAAAATCCTTGCTGAAAACGGACAAAGGGATTTCATTTACGGTGTGGGCTATTACTATGAAAATGGTATCCGCACTGCCGTGGATTACAAAGAAGCAGTACATTGGTACGAAAAGGCAGCCAAAAAGGAGCATGTGGAAGCAGCGATGCACCTGGCGCTTCTCTATGTCCAGGGCAAGGGTGTGGAAAAAGATGACAAAAAGGCTTTCTTTTATATGAATCAGGCGGCCAAAAGCGGAAATATGAATGCCCAGTACAATATGGGGCGCTGCTATGAAGAGGGCATTGGCACTAAGCCTGATATTTCCAAGGCCTTTGACTGGTACAAAAAGGCTGCTGCACAGGGAGATTTTCGCGCCATGTGCTGTATGGGCGCACATTTTCTCTCAGGAGAAGTACTCCCTTATGAACCGGCAAAAGCATTCCAGCTTTTTGAAAAAGCGGCAAACGCCAATATCCCGGCTGCCCAGTATAATCTTTCCGTACTCTACCGCTACGGAGAGGGTGTGGAAAAGGATATAGAAAAGGCAGATTTCTGGCGAATGAAAGCAGCCCAGAATGGTTTCCGTCTGGCGATTGATGAGCTGGAACACCCGGAAAAGGCAGACGCTGATAAAGAAAGAGAATAAAAAAATAAGGTTTCTCCGACCTGATAAAATCCCCGGGAGCAAGCTGTTTTGCGTATATCTTTCAAACAACTCCTGCTCCCGGGGATTTTCTGCTGCTTTTTTCCGATTTTATTTCATGTATCCGCCCTTCATGGGAGATACGGCATGCTCAGAAAAGATTTTCAGCACGCCTCTCTCATATTTTTGAGGCTTTGGCGTCCAGTTTTTCTTACGTTCCTTTAAAATCTCCTGAATTTCTTCTTCTGTTTTTCTCTCTCCTGCAATTCCCACAATGCGAAGCACACGTTTGGGGATATTCACTTCAATCAAATCCCCTTCTTCCACCAGAGCAATAGGACCGCCCTGGGCAGCTTCCGGTGAAATATGCCCAATAGCCGGACCCTTAGACGCACCGGAAAATCTTCCGTCTGTCAAAAGGGCAATGGAAGCGCCCAACTCTCCGTCAGAGGCAATGGCTTCCGTGGTATAGAACATTTCCGGCATACCGCTTCCCTTCGGACCTTCATAGCGGATAATTACTGCGTCACCCGGCTGAATCTCATGGGTAAGCACTGCGTGAATAGCCTCTTCCTCACAATCAAAAGGACGTGCCTTTAAGGTTGCCTCAAACATTTCCTTTGGCACAACTGTATGTTTTACCACGGCGCCGTCAGGGCACAGATTGCCATAGAGAACCGCAATGCTTCCATCTGTCCCAAAAGGTTTGTCAAATGGCCGAATCACGTCTTCTCGTTTTAATCCTGCTTTTGCCAGGTACTCGTCACATTTGTCATAAAATCCGTTTTTCTTTAAATCTTCCAGATTTTCGCCCAGAGTCTTACCTGTAACGGTCATAACGTCTAAGTGCAGCATATCTTTGATTTCTTCCATAATCGTCGGTACGCCGCCTGCATAGTAGAAATACTGTGCAGGCCATTCGCCTGCCGGACGGATATTCAGAAGGTAATGGGCTCCTCTGTGAAGCCTGTCAAAGGTATCTCCGTCAATTTCAATGCCAAATTCCCCTGCAATGGCAGGCAGATGTAAAAGAGAATTGGTGGAACCTGATATGGCTGCGTGTACCATAATGGCATTTTCAAAGGATTTCAGCGTAACAATTTTATCCGGTGTCAGATTGTGTTCAGCCAGCCATACTGCCTGTTTCCCGGCCTCTTTTGCCACCTTTTTCAAATCCGGACTGGTTGCCGGCATCAGGGCGCTGCCCGGAAGCATTAAACCCAGGGCTTCTGCCATAATCTGCATAGTGGACGCTGTTCCCATAAATGAGCATGCTCCGCAGGAAGGACAGGCATGCTGCTTATAATACGTCAGCTTTTCCTCTGTAATCTCTCCCCGCTCACACATGGCGCTGTATTTCCCAATCTGTTCCAGAGTCAGAAGATCCGGACCTGCGTCCATAACACCCCCTGTCACCACAATGGAAGGAATATTGACTCTTCCTACTCCCATTAAATGTGCCGGCATACCTTTGTCACAGCTTGCCACAAATACGGCACCGTCAAAAGGCGTGGCATTGGCATGGATTTCAATCATATTGGCTATCATATCTCTGGAAGCCAGAGAATAATTGATGCCATCATGTCCCTGAGCTTCGCCATCGCAAATATCCGTTGTAAAATATCTGGCTCCATGCCCCCCAGCCTCTGCGATTCCGTTTCTTGCTTCCTCTACCAGTTCCAGTAAGTGACCGCTTCCCGGGTGACTGTCGCCAAAAGTACTTTCAATCATAATCTGAGGTTTTGACAGGTCTTCCACCTTCCAGCCGGTTCCCAGACGAAGAGGGTCTAATTCCGGTGCGATTTTTCTCAATTCCTGGCTTCTTAATTCCATAAGTCCTTTCCCTTTCTATCACCTGTTTTGAAAATCGTTTGTCTTTTTTGACATCATATATGGTATTTATCTGTGTTTTAACACTTTTTCCCATTTACGTCAAGCATTTAGAAAGGGTTTTCTCTATTCTTCTCTCAACAATTCCACCACACTTCTCTTATTCCATATTTTATCTGTCATAGCTGAAATTCCCACAGAGAGCAGAAGAGAAATCCCAAACACTGCCAGAGCCGGAATCAGGGTAAAATGATACTTCATATACCAGGTTCCCGCTGCCAGTCCCCTTACCAGGGTCAGGGACAAAAGCGCGCTCATAAGAAGTCCCAGAATCCCCGCCAACACTGCATAGAGTACCCCTTCGCAAATCATCAGCCTCCGAAGCTGCTTTTTCGTCATTCCAATACTTCGCATGGAAGCAAATTCTCTCTGTCTGGCAATCACTCCTGTCAAAATCACATTAATAAGATTCAGAATCCCGATACTGCCCAGAATCACGGATACCACGATTCCAACCATACTGAAGGTTGTCTGTATCTCTTCAAATTCAGCCTCTGCGGTCAATCTGGTAAGCACAGACAGGTTCTTTTTCTCGGAGAGCGCCTCCACCTGCTCATAAAGGCTGTCAAAAGCATCTTTTTCCGCATCGAAAAGACAGTGAATCGGCGTTTGCATTTCCGGGAACATCTGCAAAAATACCGGTTCCGCAAAGGCAATGGATTCATATCCGCCGCTGCTGTAACACATTTCCTGCGCCTGCTCCAGTCCCACGACAGCCAAAACCGTATATTCTTTTACTGTTCCTTTGATTTCTGCTTCAATCACATCGCCAGCATGAAATTCCTGGTCTTCTTTATTATATTCTCCATTATCTCTAAGACCTCCTGCCATAATCACATAATCTCCGGTACAAAGCTTTTCATAATCCAGTGTGCCTTCTATGACTGTCGCCCTTTTTAAAGCGTTTTCGTCAAAGCCATACAGCATACGGTTTCTGTCAAACTCTTCTATGTGCTCTGAGGTTTCTTCTCCGTTTATGCAAAGAATTTTTCCCAAATCCTCCCTTTCTTCTGTCATCATATCCTCTGGCAGCATATAAGTATATACTTTTCCAAAATCTTTTACTCCCTCCATAGCTGCCAATTCTTCTATGGCTTCCCTGTTTACCGTCTTTTTATAATCCTCTGCTCCCATCTTCAGAAAATCCCCGTTTCTGACATCAAAATCAGAGGCTACACGGTTTTTTACAAAGGTTTCCTTATCCATATTGCCTGTATAGTTTAAAACACTGTTCAAAAGTATGGCGCTGAAAGCTATGGACAGAATCACCAGAAAGGTTTTTCCTTTGTTCCTGCTTAAATTTGCCGCTGCCATAGATGCCAACGGAAAACGGGTGTCTTTTCCTTTTCGGTGCGTCTGCTTGCTTTTTGTATTTCCCTGATACTTCAAAGCCTCTACAGGAGAAATACGGCTTGCCATTTTTCCGGGCTTATTACAGCTTATACGCACAGTAAAAAAGGTAAACAAAGCAGCCAGTATCCAAATCCACCAGGAAGGAATGACAAATTCCGCCTCTTTAAAGCTGGTACTTGCCATAACCAGAGGCAGCAATGCGTTTCCTAAAAGCCAGCCAAGTACCAGTCCTGCCGGTATTCCCACAAAGGACAGTACACTGCCCTGCCGGACAATCATATAGCGAATCTGTCTGGGTGAAGTTCCTATAGTTTTCAGCTGTCCGTACAGACGGATATCCTTTTCCACAGAAATCTTAAAAATATTGTAAATAACAAGATAACCTGCCAGCAAAATCAACAGGATTCCAATGGCTATCATAAAAACGGTCTGAGGAGAGGTTGCTGAAGACTGTTCAAAAGCAGGACTTACATGGTGAATCAGATAATCCGCATCGCCTCGTTCTGCTTCGGGATTATATCCCAGTTTTATCAGCAGGCTATCAAGCTGCGCTTCTACATTTTTTTCACTGTGAAAACTGCCTCTCACATCATAACTTTCTTCTGTACGCTGAAGTTTCTCTGCACAGTCTTCAGAAAGCAGCATGGAAGCATGCTCTTCATGTGCCATACCCTCCCAGATACCGCAAAGAGTCATTTCTTTTTCTATGGTCTTCCCATCTTCGGAATATTGCAAAGTCAGCGTATTTCCTGTTTTTGGAGAAACGCCCAAAAGTTTTAAAACCTCTGTATCACAGGCAATTTCATTTTCTTTTTGGGGATAACGGCCTTCTGTCAGCTCCATAAAGCTGTTTTTTGCCGTAGTTTCGTCCACCCAACCTGCATTGACGCTTATATTTCTAAGTTCCGGATTTTCTGCCGCTACTACATAATGCTCTATTCCGGCCACTTCAAAAACATCGTCTTTGGCAAGTTTTTGGGCAGCTTCTTTTGACATACCCTTTAAGGACACCATAAAACGGCTTCCTGCCTGACGGAGCATCTGATTTTTCATAGATACCTGGGCGCCTTCCATCACGGTAGTCAGCCCCATAAAGAGTACAGCAGTGAGCACAATGGCAAGCACAGCAATTCTGTTTCGACTTTTATTTGCTTTCAGACAGTTCTGGGACAGGGTTTTCATAAATTTTCGATTGTTATTTTCCAACAACTTCATGCTCTCGCCCCCTTATTCTGCAATCTTCCCGTCTTCAATATGAAGCATGCGGTCTGCCACCTGCGCCAGTTCCGGGTTGTGGGTAATCATAACAAGGGTCTGCCCGAATTCTGTGGTGGTCATCTTTAAAAGCTGCATGACCTCCAAAGAGGTGTGGGTGTCCAAATTTCCGGTTGGCTCATCTGCCAAAAGTATGGCGGGCTTTGCTGCCAGCGCTCTGGCAATGGCCACTCTCTGCTGCTGTCCTCCGGAAAGATTGTTGGGGAGATTTTCCAGCTTTTCTTCCAAATGCAGCATATGGATAATTTCCTTTAAATAGGTTCTGTCCACCTTATTTCCGTCCAACTCTATGGGCAGGACAATGTTTTGATATACATTTAAAATGGGAACCAGGTTGTAATTCTGAAACACAAATCCTATATTCCGTCTACGGAAAACCGTAAGCTGCTCATCGTTCATTTTTGCAATTTCTTTTCCTCTGATTTTCACACTTCCTGAGGTGGGAACGTCCAGACCTCCCAGCATATTCAAAAGTGTGGACTTACCGCTGCCAGAGGTACCTATAACTGCAACAAATTCTCCTTTTTCCACAGAAACGCTGACTCCGTCTAATGCTTTTGTAATATTTGCACCCTGTCCATAATATTTTTTCAAATCCTTTGTTTCTAAAATATAATCCATGGTGTTTCCTTCCTTTCTTTTGATACTGTCAGCATACAAAAAAATTATCTCAAACTGTTCTCAAAAAAGTAACAGAATTGAGATAATTCCCTTTTCCCTATCCCTCTATCGGCAAATGGATACAGATGGTCGTTCCCTCGCCCACTCTGGAGTGTGCCTCCATAAAGCCTTTTTGCATCATCACGATTTCCCTTGCCAGATACAATCCAATGCCGACGCCCTCCACCTCTGCGGACTCCGGCTCTCTGTAAAACCGTTTAAAGATATCAGGCAGTCGATTCTGCGGGATTCCTCGTCCATTGTCCCGGATTTTAATTCTTACAAAAAAATCGGTTTTTTCTGCCGAAATCCAAATTTTGCCACCCTTTTTTGTATATTTGATTCCATTATCCAGCACATTAAACACGGCCTCCCCTGTCCAGCGTTTATCAAAATAAGCCGTCAGGTTTTCTTCACAGGAAACCTGTATTTCCATCTCCTTTTTCTCTGCAAGAAGAGCTGCATCGCAGACTGCCTGCGCCAAAAGCTCATATACAGAGTTGTTCTTTGGCTGTACCTTTACAAGTCCTGTTTCCATTCTGGACATCTGAATCATACTCTGCATAAAAAACTCCAGCTTATCCACCTGATGCTCAGAGGCTTTTAAAAAATCCTCCCTTTTTTCCTCGGAAATCCCCTTCCGCTCCAAAAGATTATGATACATGCGGATTCCGGCAATGGGAGTTTTCACCTGATGAGAAATATCAGAAATCATGGATTCCAATTGCTTTCTCTGCCGAAGATTCTCCTCTGATTTCATTTCTATGATTTCATAAAGACGGCGCATACGCATCTGGATTTTTCCCATAAGGGTTTCCTGATTTTCCTGAAATACAATATCCTTTTCCCCTGCAATCATGGCCTCCAGACAGTCCATAATCTGCTCTGTATATGCAAGAAAGCCTTTTCTGGCATAAAGAACGCAAAACACCCCTGCCAGAAAAAATACTGCAGATAAAACCAGCAACAAAAGTTCCATGTTATTTTCCGCCTTTCCACTGATACCCCATTCCATATAAGGTCTTAATATAGGAATGCTCAGAATCTTCCAGTTTCTTTCTCAGACGGTTAATATTTACCGCCACTGCATGCTCGTCCACAAAATTTCCGCCCTGGTCCCAGATTTTCTCCAAAAGAACGCCTTTTGTCAAAACACGGTCCGCATTGGCAATGAGAAGCCGCAAAATCCGGTATTCCGTAGGCGTCATAGAGAGCGGTTCCCCGGCCTTTTGGGCAGTCATTTTATCAAAATCTATGTTCAGATATCCGTCATTATAGAGGCCTCTTTCCTTTGTCCTTCTGCCTTTTCTGAGCGCTGCCTCAATTCGTCTGTGAAGAATGGGCATTTTAAAGGGCTTTGTAATATAATCATCTGCCCCACAGTCAAAACCCATCATTTCGTCCCGTTCCATATCTCTGGCAGTAAGAAAAATAACAGGGATATCCTGCTCCGCCTTCACAGCCCGGCAGAAATCAAAGCCGTCCCCATCCGGCAGATTTCCGTCCAGCAAAATCAAATCCACTTCCCCTTCTTCAAAAAACACCATACCCTCCCTTAAGGTGAAAGCAGAACGCACCCCATAGCCTTCCAGTTCCAGGTCACAGGTCAGCCCTGCATTTAAATCTCTGTCGTCCTCAATCAGTAATATCTTTTTCATGTTTCTTTGTTTCCTTTTTCTGAATTTATTTACTACATCATAGCATTAATGTTTTCTCTGGTCAAAGGTGAAACGTCGTTAAACTTTAAACAATTTTTAGAAAATCTATATTTTTTTTATTGATTTATTGAGGTAAATATGTATAATAGAAAAGAGAACTAGGTTTTTTGGTTCTCTTCAAAAAAGGAACATCTCAGGTCTGTTTTTCAGACCGGATTTTCATGATTATTATGTAAAGAAAAGAGAGGTACATGTAAGATGGCAGAATTGAATTTAAGCAAATACGGCATCACTGGAACAACTGAGATTGTTCACAACCCTTCTTATGAATTATTATTCGCTGAAGAAACAAAACCG
>SAMEA3387500__coassemble_698_pt1 | contig 66299 bp, 76 predicted proteins | sample SAMEA3387500__metabat2_high_PE_001 | metagenome-assembled genome bin SAMEA3387500 (sample SAMEA3387500) | Felis catus | biome: Faeces | place: United Kingdom | collected 2012
CCGACCTCGCTATGCATTCTGCGTAAGACCGTGCAGGAGTGCCGCGAAGACGTGGAAAAGAGCGGATTCCGGGTAAAATTCCCAAGGGCAGACATAGATGAGAAGCGCATCGTAGAAAGCTGGGTGTAAATATGAGGCAGAAAAAACAAAAAAGCATCTTGCAGAACCAGAAAAATAAACAGTGTTATCTTTGTATGCTGTTATACGGGGATGATTCTATCAAACAGGTGGAAGACCATCATATTTTTTATGGGACAGCAAACCGAAGAATTAGTGAACTGAACGGATTTAAGGTAAATTTATGCATCTGGCACCACCGGATAGGGAAAGAAGCAGTACATAATAACAGGGAGAATGACCTCCTCTTAAAAGAAAGATGCCAGGAAGAATATGAAAGGACTCATACAAGACAGGAGTTTTATGCTCTGATACATAAAAATTTTCTTGGTGGGGGATTCGAGAGAGCTTGATTTTACTATACGGAACGGCATTTTGAAAGCCGATTTTTAGAAAAAGTGAAGAAAAAATGGGATAGAATCCCCACTTTCCACATTTTTTGCGTGGATAGAAACCGTAGAAAGATTGTGATTACAATATGTGAAGGCGGTGGGGGACTTTTTCCAAAAAGAGGGAAAACATGAATAAAGTAGTTTTAATGGGACGATTAACAAGAGACCCAGAGGTGCGTTATACCCAGGGGGACAATTCCACGGCAATAGCCAGATATACCCTGGCCGTAGACCGCCGTTTTAAAAGAGAGGGAGAAGCCACAGCGGACTTTATCAACTGTGTAGCCTTCGGAAAACAGGCAGAATTTACCGAGAAGTACTTCCGGCAGGGCTTAAAGGTCATTGTTTCCGGTAGAATCCAGACAGGAAGTTACACAAACAAAGAAGGAAGAAAGGTTTACACCACAGACATTGTGATAGAAGAACAGGATTTTGCAGAGAGTAAAGAACGGGGAGCGGCTTATGTTCCGGGAACGGCGTCAGGGAGAACTTCCGGAACGGCAGCAGGAGAAGAAGATGCAGACGGGTTCATGAACATCCCGGAAGGAATTGATGAGGAACTGCCATTTAGTTAAGGAGGAAACATGTTGCAGCAATTATATTCAATACAGGAGATAGGAATTCTTCTGTTGGAGATAAGCGGATTCCTCTTCGCATTGCTGGTGATGTGGATTATCATTCTGGCCGGGGTAGAGCTGTTCCGGGACAGGATGAATACCAGGACGGAAGAGAAGAGAAAAGAAGAAAGGAAATAAGATATGTTTGAGAAATTTGGAGAACTAAACAGCTTTGAGGAAATCAATGAACTGGCAGAAAACCTGTTTAACGAAGGAGACACGGACAGCCTAAAAATAATGGCAAAAGAGAACGGAATCCAGGAAGAGTTTGTAGAGATGTACCTGAAGGGCGAGATACCGGTGCTCTGTGACGCCTTGACAGCGGCACTGGGGAAAATTGACATTGAGGTAGCAGAACTGAAGCCAAAGGAGATCATGGAAGACTGGGTAGAATACCTTCGTGGCCAATGCATGGAGCATGAGGAGCTGGCATTGCAGGTACGGAAAAAAGGGAAGAGTTTAAAAGCATGTATTGCAGCATTGCTATCCTGGTCCTTTAAAAACCAGCAGCCTGTGGATAAGGACATCATAAAGGCTGCTGGTGTAAAAGCAAGAAAAGTCACATTGGGAATCCCCGGAATGGGAAGAGCGAAAAAGATTATCACGGAATACTACATGGGAAAGTAGGAAGGTAAAGATGAAGAAAAAAGCCATTGAAAAAATACCGTTCCTGGGACTGGGGAAAATAAGCAGGAAGAAAAAGGCAAGATATGTCGGAGTCACTGCGGTCAGGACGGTAGGGAATGAAGAACACCTTTTCCTGGAAGTGTACAGAAACGATAAGGAGTCAAAAGATGTCCCGGTTGTGAGGGTTGTGCTTGCAGAGAAAGATTTCGGGTCCTATTATCCGGAAAGGGGAGAATGGACAAGGGAGAAAGTCAAAAAAGACAGCGATGGAAACAATCTGATCTGGGAAGGCCAGGAGGAGCATGAAACATGGAAACAGCAGGAAGAAAAGAATATCCTTCAGAGCACAGAAGACCTGGAGAGGATCAAGAAATTCTGCAAGAGCAGTGCCTACAGCTGGGAAAGCTGGTGGGAATACCTATATAAACATGAGAAAGATATTGTGATAACTGCCAGAAGGGAGAAGAAGCGAAGAGAGTATTTGCGGCGAAGGGAGGCTCTGCAGGACAGGATCGAGAACACGAAGGAACTGCCGGAGGAAAAAATCCTGAACAGGGCAAATGCGGTTTGTTTTCATAATGGGCATTATCTGTATTACAAGATCAAGGGAAGCTGGGCACAGATAGCCTGCAGTGCGTGTGGCGGTGTGACCGATGCAAGATGGAAAGAAGGGGAATCCTTTGAGAGCATGTTCCAGAGGAGAATAGAAAAACCAAGGGAGGGATATTATGGAACATGCCCGTTGTGCGGGGCACGTGGCAGATATAAATGCAAAGGCAAGGTAAAAGGGAAGCACAGCCGAACGGCCCATCTGTTCCTGGGACAGAGATACAAGGAAAGCGGAATGGTCTTCCGGTATGTGCAGGTGGAGAAAACATGGATACTGGGGCTTGTCTGCGGGGAGAAAGAAACAGAGATGTACAATGCCTGCGAAGAGCTGTCCGGAGTGGAGATTGCAAGGGCATATTTTGAGCCGGGGAAGAAAACCCAGATAGATTTCCAAAAATATGACCCTTATACAGAAAAAGACTTCTGGGATGATTGTAACCTGTATGGCATGCAGAACATCTCCATAGATGAGTCTCCGATCATGCCGGAAACATATGATGAGATGAAGGGCACCATGTTCCAGTACAGTGCAATGAAAGAATACGATGGGAAAGTCAAAGAGATGAACCCAATAAAGTATCTGAACGTCTACAAAGAGATACCACAGCTAGAAATGCTGGTAAAAATGGGGCTGATAAGGGTTGCACAAGAACTGGTATCGGGAAACGTAGAAATCGTAGAAGATAAACATGCAAGGAGGCTGGATGAGTTCCTGGGGATACGGAAGGAGCGTGTAAAACAGCTGATAAAAAAGCATGGGGACATAAGGCTTCTGGAAACCATGCAGATAGAAAAAGGCATGGGGGAGAACTGGACAGAAGAACAGATAGAGCATCTGACAGAAACGGGTTTAGATATGGAAAGGGTTGAAACTGCCCAAAGGTACATGACCTTGCAGAAGCTCTTAAACCGTATAGAAAAATATGCAGGCTGCCAATATGGGGTAGTATGCAGCAGTTCAGAGGCACGGATAAGACATACCGCTACCATCTATACCGATTATCTGTACATGAGAATCAATCTTGGATATGATCTCAGCAATACGGTGTACCAGCAGCCACGGGATCTGGAAGCCGCACATGCCAGTATGGTAGCAGAATCCAATAAAGAAGAGGCAGATAAGAGGATAAAAGAAGTAGAAATGAGGTATCCAGGCATCCGGGAATCCTACAGGAAGCTGCGGATGAAATATTTTTATGAGGATGAAAACTATATCATAAGGCCGGCAGCATCAGCAGAGGAGATTGTGATGGAAGGGCGGATTTTGCACCATTGTGTCGGAGGGGACAGATATCTGGGCAAGCACAACCGGGGGGTAACTTATATTTTAATGCTCCGGTTCAAAGAAAAACCCCAAATACCATATATCACAGTGGAAATCAGTGCAAAGGACAATAAAATCTTGCAATGGTATGGGGAAAAAGACAGGAAGCCGGATGCCGGGAACATGCAGAAATGGCTTGACAGCTACCTGATGAAATTAAAAAGTGGATCCTTGGCGGAAACAGCGGGGTCAGAAGTTGCATAAGGAGGAAGAACATGGAATATGTACAGATGACACTGGATGACTGGCTGCAGGTAAAGCAGAAGCTCAGGCAGGAGCTTCTGGGTGTGAAGCAGAGCTTCGTCCGGATTGGCTATGCCCTTAGGAAGATTGAAGACCAGAAGCTTTATGAGCAGGACGGATATAAGAACATCACAGAATTTGCAAAAGCAGAGTACGGGCTGGAAGCATCCACCACCAGCCGTTTCATGAGCATCAACCGGGAATATTCCGTAGACGGGTATTCCCAGACCCTCCGGCCGGAATATGAAGATCTGGGAAGGAGCCAGCTGGAAGAGATGCTGAAACTTCCGGAAAGTGACAGGCAGATGGTGCAGCAGGAAACATCCAGGGAAGATATCAGGGAATTAAAACGGTTTAACAAGACAGCCCCGGAAACAGGCGTGGCCGATGACCTTCAGAAGCTCATAGAAGAATTTTTCAAAGACTATCCGGAAACTTTAAACGCTGTGTTTTCTGTTCCGGCTTTCGAGGAATCAAACATCAAAGGATTTGTGGAGATTGTAAACCCTGGAGGAAACCGTTCCTACAAAAAAGGGCTGTTCTTCCTCATGATGTACGAAAACCGTATAACAGTAAAGAAGTTTGGCGGGACACCCAAGGACATGACCTGGTGGGAGTTTTACCAGCAGGTTTTAGGGATTTTTGAAAGCTCGGCAGCAGGAAATGAGACATGGCAGAATTATTTCGGAGGGGAAGAGGCACCCAAAAAAGAAGAAGAAGAGTTACCGGAACAAGAAACCAGCATACAGCCGGAAACGGAAAAACCGGCCCAAAAAGAAGAAAAGAAAGAAGAAGTTGCGCCGGCGCAAAAATCCAAGGAGCCTTCCGTGGAAAAGAAGGAACCTGTTGTCCGGAACACGAAGGAAGGCAAAGACCATAAGCAAGAGGAAGAAGAAACGGTGGAAGAAACCTCTGAGGCAGCAACAGAAATCATGGAGAAACCCTTTGGAAACCGTAAGGATTACATAGACAGCCTGACGGCATATGGAATGGCCTGTTATCTGGTGGAAGAATACCAGAATAAAAGTTTCCAGCTGTCCTTCCTAGATAACCGGGCAAAACTGGAGGAGTGGTTAAAAGAACCCGTGGATTGTAAGGGATATGTTATGGAAGAAGATACCAGCATTCCCGGCAGATGAATGTGGAAGAATTTCTGTAAAAGAAAAGAGGAAATGTCATGGATAAAGAAAAATTAGTGGTCGGGAAGACCTATCTCCGCAGGCGGAAAACAGTATATGCCGGGAAAGAAGTAGAAGCAGAAAGCTGGATAAAGTGTATACAGATAACACCTGCAGGGGCGGTGTTTTGGTCGGGAGATAACCTATTAAAACTCACCGATGAGGAGATAAAAAAAGAGGTGACGGCGCCGTGAAAGCAATACTAAAATACCCGGGAAGAAATGGACGATAAAGCCCATAGAGAATTGCTGGAAGTTTTAAAAGCCCATAAAGGACCGGTGCTGATAAGTGGATACGACAGTAAGTTATACAACGACATGCTGCAGGGCTGGCATCGAGAAGAAACTACATGCTACTCGCAAGTGTGTAGCAAGAAAAAGGAAGTTCTGTGGATGAATTTTGAACCGGATAAACAAATGAGTTTATTTGATTAGGAGGTAAACAAAGAATGAAAAACCTGAAACGTAAAATCCTTAAACGAATGGGATTGGAAAAAGAAACAAAATCAAAGACATCAAAAGAGGAAATGCGCAGAAAAGCAGTTGCGTCTGGTGTATGCCCGAAGATGTGCGAAAAATGTGCATGGGGAATAAAGAGGAACTAAATTAAGCTTTAGCGAGGATCGATATGGCAGGAATAATTCCGGAAGGGCAGCAGGTGTGTAAAGAATGTATGGAAGGAAAGAAACCAGAATATAGACCAGAATGGAAAGAATGTATGATGCATGCATTTTTAAGAAATAGGAGGAAGCAGAATGAACAAAGAAGGATACAAAGACCCAACTGCAGAAAAAGCGATACATAATGCCTCTAAGATGCCAAAACACATATGGGGAGTATATAAGATGCTCAATGCGGCAGCAGGAGTATCTGGTCTGGAGGTAATAGGACTGAGAGATAAAGAAACAGGAAATGAATACAAGAGGCGATTCCGGTGGAGATAACAAAGGATATTTTAATCCAATATTGCGAACTTCGGGAAGAAATCAAAGATTTAAGGAAAAGGATAAGCAAAGATGAGCTGAGGTTACAGAAAATCGAGGAAGAGGGCATAGTTTCTGACTCAGTGACTGGAACCAGAAAAGACGGTACGATTGGGCCGATTAAAATAACCGGCTTTCCTCTTCCTGAATATAGTACGGTAAAAGCCATGATAAAGAAAAGAATAGCAAAGCTCCATATCTTAGAGGACGAGCTTCAGGAGGCGGTGAATGCAGTAGATGATTTCATAAGTGCAATTCCAAAGAGCGATTTAAGACAGATATTCAGGCTTTACTACATAGACGACCTAACATGGGATATGGTGGCCATGAAAATGAATTATCGCTATCCGAAGAGAAAAATAGAGTATACAAAAGATAATTGCCGAATCCGGCACAATAGATATCTGGAAAAAGAAGAAATTTTATAAAATGTTCGCCTATGTTCGCTTATTCTGTGATAGTATTCATACTGGAACGAGAAACGGAATGGATTCCATAATAGTACTCCTTTAAGATTGTGTAACGGCAGCAGGGTGTCACAGCCCTGTTGCTGTATCGGTTTAGCGGCACCATGCAAAAGTAAAAGACCGCTAACCCTCTTGATTAAATGTATTTTTATTGTACGCGCGCCGGCAGCAGGCAGTCTACTTCATGGTCATGTTACTGCCATATCAAAAACAAGCCACGGAAAGGCTAGAAACCATCGAGCAACTGGCATAACGGCGCATGTGGGTTGCAAAGGGAAAGGTCCAAACCGACCCATTTCGGTGGTGGTATAAATTTGCGGTGTATAGACTTAAACCGGAAAAAGGCATCTGGCAGCAGCCAGGTGTCTTTTTATATACAAAAATAATTGGAGATGACTAGATATGCCTATATACAAACACTGTAGCCGGTGTGGTAAGCGCCTCGCGGCAGGAACACAATGCACCTGCTACAAACAGCGCCATAAAGAATATGACAGGCACTCCAGAAACCAAAAGAGTAAACAGTATTACGACAGCAAAGATTGGGAAACTGCAAGAGCTGCCGCACTGAAAGCAGATGGTGGAATCGATGTCTATTTGTATATGACAGAAGGCGAGATGGTATTGGCTGATACTGTGCATCACATAGAACCTTTAAAAGATAATTGGGAACAACGTAACAATGTAAATAATCTTATGAGCTTGCATCACGATACCCATAGCCTTATCGAAAAAAAATATAAACAGAACAAAGAAAAAATAAAGAAAGAGCTTTTGAAAATGCTACAGGAGTACAGAAATGGGCAGGGAGGGGCGGTCTGAAAAGTTTTTGCTTTTCCTATCCGACCGCACGTTTAGTAATCCTTGCACAAAACTCCGAAAACGATAAAAAAGTTGGCAATTTGGAAAGGAGGGAAAGAAAAATGGCAAGACCAAAGAAACCTTTGGACATGCAAAAGGCACATCTTACGCTGGTTGAGAAACAGAAACGGAAGTTTGAAGAGGAAATGGTTTCTACTGGAAACAACCATTTAAAAACCCCTCCAAACTGGTTAATTAATGATGTGGCAAAGAAAGAATGGCGCAGAATTGTGCGAGAATTAAATAAAATTAATATCATAGGGAATCTGGATTATGCAAATTTAGGTGGGTATTGCAATGCTTATGCAAATTACATAAAAGCAACAGATATCCTAAAGGAACAGTCCTATTATATAGATCGTGAAACGAGAAACGGTGTCATTGTTGTAAAAAATCCCATGGTTGATATACAGACGAACTATGCTTCTGAAATGCGGAGATTTGCTGCATTGTGTGGACTGACAATAGACTCAAGGCTTAAAGCAGCAGTTACAAAGACAGAGAAGACAGAAGATATGATACAACAGAAATTTGGAAATATTTGAGGAGAAATAGAGTGTGTATGACGATTCTTGAAGAGTTAATACAATATACACAAAGGTGCATAGCTGATATAAAAATATCGGAAGATGAAGATTATATAAGTTGTAAAAAGCATAAGCAGGCATGTAGACGATTTCTGGAAGATGTAAAAAAGTCAGAAAGCAGAAGGGTTCTAAAAAAGCCATTTCCGTATGTCTGGAATGAAGAGGAAGCTCAGAGAATCGTAGACTGGTTTTCGCTATTAAGGCATAGCAAAGGAGATTTGGCAGGACAACCTATTTTGCTGAACTCATGGCAAAAATTCGATATTTGCCAGATTTACGGGTGGCGACATGAAACAACCGGCAGAAAAAGATTTAAGCAAAGCTTTGTTGAAGTGGGAAGAAAAAATGCAAAATCCCAAATAGAGGCTGGCATTGCACTTTATGAAATTTCTACACAGTCTACCAGAAATCAGGAAGTGTATGAGTATTATACAGCAGGCGTAAAACGAGATCAGTCAAAAATTATTACCAATGAAGCAAGATTGATGCTGAATGGTTCGCCTTTACGGTCAAAATTTAAAATCACCAGAGATTTGATTGAACACAGAAAAACGGGAAGTTTTTTAAAGGCTCTGTGTAAAGAAGATGGACAAAAAGGTGATGGAACAAATCCAGCGGGTTTAATCATAGACGAATACCACCAACATGCGACTACAGAATTTTACGATTTAGGACTTGGTGCAAATACAAAAGAGTCATTATTGATGATAATTACCACTGCAGGAGTTGATTTAACGTATCCCTGCTATACACAGGAATATGCCTATTGCTCTAAAATATTAGACCCTGACATAGATTCTGTGGAAAATGAAGAGTATTTTGCGGATATTTTAGAATTGGATCCAGAAGATTATGAAAATATAGGGAATATAGAACAGGAGCAGGTCTGGTGGAAAGCAAATCCAATCCGAATGAGTTATGAAAACGGAAGAGATAAAATCCGGCAGGCTTATAAAATTGCAAAAAGTATACCAGAAAAAATGACTGCCTTCCTCACAAAAATGATGAATGTCTGGGTGCAGGCGCAGGAAGGCGCTTATATGGATATGGCAAAATGGAAAGCCTGCCAGGTGACGGAGTTTCCCATTAACACCAGCGGAAAGACTGTTTATGTAGGGTTTGATATGTCAGCGAAAATTGACCTGACCTCCGTTGCTTTTATTATTCCGTTCCAATCCGGTGAATATGACAGCACCGGAAAAGAGATTATAAAGTACATTGTTTATTCTCATTCCTTTATTCCGAACCGGGAAAAGCTAGCAGAGAGAAAGCATAAGGATAAGGTTGACTATGACGCATGGGAGAGAATGGGATTTTTGACAGTAACGAATACGCCAATTGTAGACCAGAATGCAGTTATGCAGCATGTCCTGGACACTTGCAAGGAAAACAACTGGGAAATAGGAACCCTTTGTTTTGACCCTGCCAATGCGGCAAAATTAATGATGGATTTATCTGATGAAGGGTATGACGTGGAAGAGGTCTATCAAAACTATAAATCCCTAAACGAAGCCACACAGGGATTCAGGGAACAGGTGTACAGCAAAAATATCCTATACATCTACAATCCTCTTTTGAATTATGCCATGAGCAATGCAGTTGTAAGGCAGAATCAGGGATTAATAAAGATTGACAAAGACGCAACCACGAAAAGAATAGACCCTGTAGATGCGGTGCTTTGCGGGTTCAAGCTGGCTTTATACCATGAATTTGTGCCAAGTATTGCAAAAGGAATCGACGACTTTTTAGAAAGTGACTGGTGAGAAAATGAGTATAATACAGAAAATTAAAAATATAGTGTCCGGCGAGCGTCCTTCTGTCAGCTTGGAAGACCGGGAACTACTGGAATGGCTGGGAATTACGCCGTCAAACAGAAAAGCGGTGGGAGAAGTCACCTACTACACCTGCCTGAAAATGCTGTCAGAAACAATTGGAAAACTTCCGTTGAAGTATTACCAGCAGACAGAACGTGGGAGGATCCGCGCAGCGCCTACAGAAGCCGGTATTTTAATGACAGTAAGACCAAATCCATTTATGACGCCCACCACCATGTGGACTACAGTGGAACAGAATTGTCAGCATTATGGAAATGGTTATATTTGGATAAGGACACAATTCACCCCTTCGTCCTATGGAGGGGAATACCATTTCCTAGATATGTGGCCTATGCAGAGCTACTGTGTGACGCCGATTATGGACGATATAGGGATTTTTGGAGGCACCGGCAAGTTATATTATCAATATAATGACCCAAGAACCGGTAAGCAGTACATGTTCCGAAACGGCGAAGTTCTGCATTTCAAGACCTGGTACAGCTTTGACGGATTTATGGGGGAACCGGTGCGAAATATATTAAAAGCCACGGTAGACGGTTCAAATGAAAGCCAGGATTACATGAACCGGCTTTATAAGCAGGGCTTAACAGCTAGCATGGCTATGCAGTATACCGGAGATTTAGAAGATGAGAAAGTTCGGAAGCTGAAAAGAAGGTTTGCAGACATGCTCTCGGGACCGAAAAACGCAGGAAAGGTTGTTCCGGTTCCTATGGGACTTACCCTAACCCCTCTTAATATGAGCCTTACAGATGCCCAGTTTTTTGAACTAAGGAAATATAGTGCTTTGCAGATAGCGGGCGCTTTTGGCATCAAGCCGAATCAGATTAATAATTACGAAAAATCCAGTTATGCCAACAGCGAAACGCAACAGTTGGCTTTTTTAGTGGATACAATGTCCTATAGGCTGAAAAATTACGAGGAAGAAATCAACGGGAAAATCCTTCTTCCGCAGGAAATTGAAAGCCAGAATTTTTATAAATTCAACGAAAAAGCGATTCTGAGGACAGACAGCAAAACTCAAATGGAAAACCTTGCAAAAGCAGTTAACAATGGAATTTATACTGCAAATGAAGCCCGGGAGTATATGGACATGCCGGCAGAAGAGGGCGGTGACCAGTTGATGGTTAATGGAAATTATATCCCTATTACGAAAATCGGACAGCAGTACAAAGGAGGTGAGGGAAGTGGTAACAGTTAAAATCAATGGTGACATTGTGAGAAACGAGGATAAGTGGATATATGACTGGTTCGATATGGAGGCAACTTGCCCGAAAGACGTGACAGCAGCTGTGGAAGGAGCAAGAGACGGGGAAGAAATTGAGGTGCTTATTAATTCCGGCGGCGGGGACGTTTTGGCAGGGCAGGAGATTTATACAGTGCTTCTTGGAAAAGACAATGTAACGATTAAAATACAGAGTCTTGCAGGAAGTGCCGCCGGTGTTGTCGCCATGGCAGGGAAGAGCCAGATTAGCCCGGTAGCCATGCTGATGATACACAATGTATCTATGTGCGGCGCGTCTGGGGATTACCATGACATGCAGAAAAACGCAGAAATTTTAAAACAGATGAATGCTGCGCTTGCAGGAGCTTTTACCCATAAGACCGGGAAAAGCGAAGAGGAAATCTTGGAAATCATGGACAGGGAAACCTGGCTGACGGCAAATCAATGTGTAGAGCATGGGTTTGTAGATGAAATTATGGACGGACAGCAGGCGCCGCAATTTGTAAACAGCTACAGTGGTATGTGGCTCACTGATGAACTTCGGCAGAAGGCAGCAGATGAGAAGAAAGCACTGGAGAACAAAGAAGCGGAAAAGAGAAAGTTACTTGAAGATTTGGATTTTTATGGAGTTTAAAAAAGGAGAAGTAAACACATGAATAAAAAATTATTAGCATTGCTGAACAGCATTAACAACAAGAAAATTGAAATAAAGAACCTGGTAGACCAGGGAAATCTGGAGGAAGCCGGAGCGGCCAAGAAAGAATTAAAAAACCTTCAGCAGCAGTTTGATTTATTAAAAGACCTGGAAGATGACGATACCATGCAGGTTACACGGAACCTGCAGACCGGAACTGTCGTGCCTGTGCAGGATAAAAATTCGGAAAAAGAATTTGCAGATGCCGCAAGGAGAGGGTTCTGCAACTCCATGAGTGAGGGAACAGCGACAGAAGGCGGATATACCGTTCCGGAGGATATTCAGACCCGCATTAATACATGGAGAGAGGCAAAAGCCTCTTTGATTGATCTGGTAGATGTAGAAAATGTAAGTACCAACAAGGGTTCCAGAACCTATAAGAAACGTTCTCAGCAGACCGGATTCACCAAAGTAGGAGAAGGCAGCAAAATTCAGGGCGGAAAGACGCCGCAGTTTGAAAGACTGGATTATGAAATTGAGAAATATGCCGGATATTTCCCGACAACAAATGAACTTCTGGAAGATTCTGATGCCAATATCACAAGTGTTTTAGTTTCCTGGATTGGAGATGAATCCAGAGTGACAAGAAATAAAATGATTCTGGGAGTCATTAATCAGAAAGAAAAAACAGACCTTGCCGGTATTGATGACATCAAAAAGGCTTTAAATGTAACCCTGGGACAGGCTTTTAAGCCAACCTCCCGTATCGTCACCAACGATGACGGTTTGCAGTATCTGGATACTTTGAAAGACAACGAAGGAAAATATCTTCTGCAGCCAAATCCGGCACAGCCAATGGAAATGGTGCTTTGCGCCGGCGCAACAAGAATTCCCGTTTTTGTAATTCCCAATGCAGACTTGCCGTCTGATACAGCTGAAAAAGGAAGTAGAAAAATCCCGATGATTATCGGAGATTTAAAGGAAGGCATTAAATTCTTTGACAGAAAGCAGCTCACCATTATGACTTCCAATATTGCATCTGCCGGAAACTTAAATGCTTTTGAGGAAGACCTGACACTGTTTAGAGCTATCGAAAGAGAATGTTGTCGGTTAAAGGACAAAGAATCTTTCGTAAACGGTGTTGTTACGGTAAAAGAAGCTGAAGTGGCAAGGGGAAAATAGAAGTCGGGAGGATTGAAAAGTGCTGGAATTAATCAAAAAAAGGTGCGGGATTGCAAGTACTATTACAGTATACAACGAAGATATCATGATATACATACAGGACTGCATAGAAGACATGATTGCTTCCGGCGTACCGCAAAACATTGCGAAATCAGCAGACCACCAGGGAGTATTGACAGCAGTTTCCCTGTATGTAAAAGCTTATCTTGGAAATGACCGGACAGATACAGAAAAGTACCTGGATTTATACCGAAAAAAAGTCTTTCGCCTTACTTTGGAAGGAGAATAGGTTTTATGTGGAATGGAAGCATAGCCCTTCCGAAAAGAATTACGGAAGGGCAGGATAAAGAGGGCTTTTCAGAAGGAGAGTCCTGGGAATGGGAAGGCGGTATTCCGGCAAGCTACATCGATGTTACCAGAAGCGATGAAACCCTGGCAGCACAGATGGGATACAGCGCAGACCGGAACATAGAAATTATGGCATGCAACTACCAGGGGGAGCGCTATCTTCTGGACGAAGGAGAAGGGCAGATGTATGACATCAAAAGAACGTTCCAAAAAGAACGTTCCATGACGATTATACTGACCTGTGAGAGGAGAGAGCATGGGATTTGATATACATGGGATTGACGGCCTGATGAAAGAGCTAGGTGCTCTGGAAGTGGAGAGGGTTGCGCCTGCGATGTTAAAAGAATCCGTGCCGATTTTAGAAAAATCAGTGAAGAAACATGCCGTAAAACATGAAGATACCGGAGATTTGATTGAATCTGTAAAGAAAACAGGCGCACAGAGAAATCAAAACGGTTATTACATTTGCGTCAGACCTACGGGAAAGGACCGCAAAGGCGTGCGAAACATGGAAAAAATGGCTGCTTTGGAATATGGAGTAGACGGAAAGCAGCCTGCAACGCCGGTCCTTACTCCGGCAGTAAAGGAGGTGGAAGTTCAGGTGTTGATGAAAATGCAGGAAGTGTTTAACAGAGAGGTGAAGCTATGACGGCATTTGCGAATATTGTCGCGGCAATTGAACCCTTTGGGTATCCTTATCAACCAGATATCTACGAAGGGAAATGTGAAAAATATTTTGTTTATAATTATGCAGACCAGAGGGGCTCTCTGTTCGCAGATGATGAGCCGGAAAGTGTCATTGCAAGCGTGCAAGTACATTTCTACCTGCCGGCAGAGGAAAATTTCTTGGAAACGCAAAATCGGATTCGGAAAGCCCTTTTAAATCAGGGATTTACTTTTCCGGAAGTAACAGTCATAAAAGAAGAGAAAAAACGACACCTTATATTTGAGTGTGAAATCGAAGAAATGGAGGAATTATAATGGCATATATTGGTCTTAGAAAACCGATTATTGGTAAAAGAAACGCGTATCAGTCCTATGAAGTGCCTTATGCATTTGGAAAGGCTATCGGAATCACAGTAACCCCCAATTATGCGGAGGGTTCTCTGTACGCAGACGATATTCAGTCAGAATATGACAAGGAGTTTATTTCAGCAGAAACAACCTTAAACACTAATACGATTCCACTTGCTTCCCGGGAATCTGTTTTTGGACATAAGACAAATGAAGAGGAAATTGAATTTGACGCAGATGACGAAAGCAACTTTGTAGGCGTGGGCTGGATTAGCGTGGAGAAGGTAGACGGAAAGAGGAAATACACCGGAAACTTCCTTCCAAAGGTAAAATATGCAGAGCCTACAGAAGAATACCAGACAAAAGGTGAAAATATTGAATACAAGACGCCTTCTATCACAGGAAAGGCATTGGCAGAAGAGGAAAACCGAAAATGGAAATATATCAAGACCTTTGAAACGGAAAAAGAAGCTCTGAATTATATTTATAAAAAATTCGGTGTCAGTATGGGAACATTAAAAGTAGTCAGCGCAGCAGGAACGGCCAGTGGGAAAACAAAACTGACCGTGTCACCTACAAAAGGAGAAGGTAATAAATATCTGTACAAAGTAGACCAGAAAGATATCCCATTGCCTTTCTACGATGAAATCTGTAAAGGCGGATATACAGACTGGGACGGAACTGCGGAAATTTCGGCAACCTCAGGAAGTAAAATTGTAGTTGTGGAAGTTACTGCAGAAGGAAAAGCAAGAAAAGCCGGCAGTGCTGATGTAATGGCAAAAGAATAAAGAAAACCGGTATTTGCCGGAGAAAGGAAAATAGATGTTTGATACATTACATACCATTACCTTATCAGGGGAAGAGTACCCGATAAAGTGTGATTTGTTGGTTTTAGAGAAAATCCAGAAGGAATTTGAGTCTATCAATGACTTTGAAAATGGATTAATGACATGGGAACCGGTTTTAGATGAAAATGGCGAAAAGGTATTGCTGGAAGACGGAACTGTGAAGTATCAGGGGAAATTTCCGGATATGAAAGTATTAAATGCAGCGCTTTTCCTCATGGTAAACGAGGGGGAAGCTGTACAGGCAGAAAATGAGGGCAGAGCTGCAAAACATCTGGAAAAGGAAATGTTGGCCAGAAAAGTTGATATGCAGCCCCAGAAGCTGGCGAACCAGCTCCATGATGAATTTTACAGGTGCTTCTACATAAAAAACGAGAAGACCACGCAGAATCAGGCGAACGGGGAGAAGACGAAGGGATAGATTTTGCGTGGATTATCTTTATAGGAATGCAAATGGGATATACGGAAAAAGAAGTATCGCATATGTATTTCGGGAAATGGTACGAACTATTCCGACATTTCAAGTGGTATCATAACTTCAAAATGAAAAAATGTTTGTTCCAGGAGCCGCAAAAAGAGACGTCTCTTCTGGACTTATAACTGGAAAAAGAGTATAATTACAGTAAAAGAAGGGAGGACAGAATATGAACATAAGAACCAAAGCATTGATACAAATGATAATAGGGATTTTATTGTTGCTGATGATATTCTGGATTCCTGAATTTGGTGCGATTGTGCTGATAGCCGGAGGAATCTGGTACCTTTATATAAAAGTAAGACATATAAAATTGTAAACATAAAATAGGAGATACCACCAGTGGAGAATGCTGGTGGTATTTTATTGGAATAAAAGACATGGCGAAATGCTGTGTCTTATTTTAATTCCATAGGTAGGGTGGAAAAATTTTGAAAAACCTCTTGAAATTTGTCGGGCAAAAGTATTGACATATGCCCGACAAAAGTGTATAATATAATTACAGTTAGGGAAGAACTTAACGAGTAAGGCAGGCAAGTAGCCGGAAAGGAAAGAATATGAACGAGATGACAGAAAAAGAAATGCAGACAGTGAAAATGTCAACACTGTATCAGCTCCGATTAATTATCTCAACAGGGGATAAAACAGAGTATACCAAAGATGAGATTTTGGAACTGTTAGACAAAATTGCAACAGCAAAAGAACAAAATTAAAAAGCTCTGCTTATTAAATAAACAGAGCTAAAACAAAACATAGGCGGTACTTGCCACCGCCTATACCCAAATAGAATGTATCATATATTTGGGAGAAAGGCAAGAGTCAAGAGGTGATTTAAGTAGAAAAGAAAAAAATGGGTAGACCAACAGACAATCCAAGACCGAATAAACTTAGTATTCGTATTAGTGATGAAGATAAGCAAATATTAGAGCATTATTGCGAAATTGAAAATGTGAATAGAACAGAAGCTATAAGTAGAGGAATTAAAAAGTTAGGGTCTAATCTAGAAGAAATGTAAAAAAGAAACGTCTGTACTACCTACCAAGTACACACAGACGTTTCTTGTCTGAAAATAAGTTATACTTACTTATTCCAAGAGTATTCTAACTTATTTTCAAGAAAAAAGCAAATAAATATGGAGGCAAACAAAATGAAAAAAATTAACTGTAATTGAAAATGAGTTAGTACCAGTCTATGAAACAAGCACAGGTGAAAAGGTGGTTTATGGTTCAGAATTATATGAGAGTCTTGGAAGCAAAAGACAATATACAGATTGGATAAAAGGTCGGTTATTAGAGTGTGACGCAGTAGAAAATGAAGACTATCAGAGTTTTTCACAAAACAATGAAAAACCTACTGGCGGCAGACCGAAGAGCGAATATATCATCAAGCTTGATACTGCCAAAGAAATGGCAATGCTGGAACGTAATGAAAAAGGCAAACAGGTACGCCGCTATTTTATCCAGATAGAGAAGAAATACAAAGAGAAACAACACCAAATTGCAGATTTATCGGACTTATCAGTAGAACTTCAAGCAATCATTATGCATGACAAGAAAATCCAGAGAATGGAAAATCGCATGGATAAGCTAGAATCTGATATTCCTTTGTATGGCTCAGAAGCAGATGAATTGTGCAATCATGTCAAAAGAAAAGGCGTGGAAATGCTTGGGGGAAAGGGAAGTAATTCTTATAAGGATACCAAAATTCGTTCTGCCGTATATACCGATATTTACAACCAGATAAAAAGAGAATTTGGCTTATATGATGATAAAGGCCATTATAAATCTTACAAAGCCTTAAAACGGAAATACATATATGGTGCACATGAGGTAGTGGATGCATATAGTTTGCCGACGCTTTTAGAAGAGCAAATCCAAAGCTGCAATGCTCAGATGAATATGGAGGTGGCGTAAGATGAAAGCAATTGATTTAAAAAAAAGAATACGAAGAGTTTTTAGAAAACGATGAAGAACAGGCTTCAGAAGAAATAAAAGAATCATATAATGAATTGCATGCGGCATTTGAAAAATATATATGTGCTCTCGAAGAACATATATGGAAGAAAGGCTTTAATTACGCCACGAGAAAGGGAGGTAAGTTATAATGACAGAACGCCAATGTTTTGAACAATGCATACCTCAGATAGCAGAAACCATTATAGAAGCCAGAAAAATGACAGCAAAAGAATATTATGAATGGAAAGCAGAAACTATTCGTAATATGAATGAAAAATTAATAGAGCTTATGAAAAAGACATTCCTTGTTATAGAGGAGTATCTACCAGCACTTAATTAACAATACGATAATCAGAGCATCTATCAAAACGGTAGGTGCTCTTTTTGTGTTATTTATTGCAGAAGGAAGGTGAGAAAATGGCGGCAAAGAAAATCGGCGCAATCATTGCCTTAGACGGCGAAAGGGATTTCAGACAGAGTGTTACCGCCTGCAATAAATCCTTATCTTCCTTAAAGTCAGAATTAAAGCTTGTGGAAGCAGAATACGAAGGACAGCAGAACTCCCTGGAAGCTCTGCAAAAGAAACAGGAAACCCTAAACAAAATCCTGGAAGAGCAGCAGAACAAAGAGCAGGAAGTTATAAAGGCTCTGGAGCATGCCAGAAGCGAATATAAGAAAGTAGAAAAAGGAATACAGTCCCTAAATCAGCAGCAAACACAGCATACAGAAAAACTTTCTGGCCTGAAGGAAGAATATAAGAAAGCAGAAGAGCGGTTAAAATCCATGGAAGAGGCAGGAAAATCCTCTGAAAGGTCCATGGAAAAACAGAAGGCAACCGTTAATGCTTTGTCAGAATCCATAAAAAAAGAAGAAAGCACCCTGAAAGAATTAGATGCTGCTATTGCGAAGGGAAACAAAAACTACCAGACAGCCGGAAACCGTGTAAAAGACTGGGAAACAAAGCTGAATACAGCAAGGACGCAGGTTATCCGGGCAACGTCAGCTGTGAAACAAAATACCGCATATTTACGGGAGGCAGAACAGGCAACGGACCAATGCGCTGCTTCTATTGACAAATACGGGAAGGAAGTCAAACAGGCTGAAAAGGTAACCATTGATTTTGCAACTGTAATAAAAACCAATCTTGGAAACACCGTAGTGGACACCTTCAAAAATGTTGCCAAAAACACGGCAGGCGCTGTGTTGGATATGGATTCCGCACAGCATCAGCTTCAGGCAAGTACAGGCGCTACTACAGGGGAGATGCATCAGTACAAAAAGGTTATGGAGGAGCTGCACAGCAATAATTATGGGCAGGATATTCAGGACGTTGCAGACTCCATGTCTTTAGTGAAACAGTATGTAGGCAATATAGATACCTCTTCACTGAAAGAAATCACAGAAAACGGTATTGCCATGCGTGATGTCTTCGGTATGGATTTAAGCGAAACCATACGGGGTGTAGATTCTCTTATGGAAAACATGGGGATTACATCAGGAGATGCTTTTGACCTTATGGCAAAAGGGGCGCAGAATGGTTTGGATAAATCCGGGGAGCTTGCGGATAACATTACGGAATACAGCCAGTTGTGGGCGCAGGCAGGATTCAGCGCAGAAGAAATGTTTGCTATTTTGCAAAACGGTTTAGACTCCGGTGCATATAATCTGGACAAGGTCAATGATTTTGTAAAAGAATTTACCATTTCCTTATCAGATGGAAGAGTTGAAGAAAATCTCAATAAATTCTCTTCCGGTACAAAAATGCTGTTCCAGCAGTGGAAAACCGGAAAGGCAACCGCAAAAGATGTCTTTCAGTCCGTCATTAATGATTTGGCGACCGCAGAAAACCAACAGGAAGCCCTGACACTGGCAAGCGAAACCTGGAGTGCATTAGGGGAAGATAATGCAATGAAGGTCATTACCTCCTTGAATAAGGCAAATTCGGCGTATAAGAATGTCCATGGAACCATGGAAGATATTAAAAATATCAAATACGACACCCTTGAAGCAAGATTTCAAAGTCTGGGGAAAAAGTTTCAGACAGAGGTAGCCGTTCCAATCGCAGAAAAGGCACTTCCTGCCATGGAAGAGGGACTGGACCTTGTAATTGAAAACATGGACCTTTTGATTCCGGCTATGGGTGGGGTAGCGGCAGGAGCCGTAGCGTTTAAAACCGTATCTGCCGCAGTAGGAGTTTATGAACTGGCTACGAAAAAAGCCACAGTTGCTACAGAAGGTGCTACAGCAGCCCAAAAGATTTTTAATCTGGTACAGAATGCCAATCCCATAGCCCTTACAGTGACGGCGCTAGTGGCAGCAGGGACAGCCCTTGCCGCCTATACGGAATTTGCCGGGGAAGCCTCAAAAGAAGCCCAAAGGCTTTCTGAACGGAATCACCAGGTATGCGATTCTGCAAACGAGGTTTCAAAGTCCGCAAAGGAACTGACAGAGAATTATGCAGACAGTACAGAAGAGATGCAGGCTCAGGGACAATATGCGGAGCGTTTGGCGGAGGACTTAAAAAAACTGACCGAACAGGAAAATTTAAGTGCGGAGCAGAAATCTGTTGCCTGCCAGTATGTTTCTCAGTTAAATGAACTGGTGCCCGGGTTGAATCTGGCTTATGATGAGCAGACCAATAAACTGAGCATGACAAATGAGCAGCTGGAAGATTATTTAAGCAATAGTCAGAAGCAGATTGAACAGCAGGCTGCTCAGGAATATGCCATAGAACTTTTGAAAAAGAAATCTGAGCTGGAAATAGAAGCCATTAAGCTGGAAAACCAGCAGGAAGAGATTGGAAACAGAAAAATAACCATACTGGACAAGATTGGCGCCTTAACCCTTGGCCTGCAGCAGGGAAATATGGACTATTACCAGACAGTAAAGGAACTGTCTGAGGCACAGAAGGAAAATACAGACGCTGTGGCAGAAAATGAAGAGCAGCAAAAGAACATACGGGCGCAGATAGAAGCTAACTCCGAATACATTGACCAGATAACCCAGAAAACCAATGAGAATACAGATGCAACAAATGTCAATGCAGAAGCGCAGGCTACAGCGGCAGAATCCAACGCCATAGTGATTCAGGGAATGGCGGATTCTTACACACAAATGCAGCAGAAGGTGTCTGAAGTTCTGGACAGCCAGATGAATATGTTTGAGGAATTTAATGCCGGAACAGAAATATCCAGCCAGAAGCTTCTGGAAAACATGCAGTCCCAGATAGACGGTGTCAGCAACTGGGCGGATAATATGGCAATTCTAGCAGACCGGGGCGTGAATCAGGGAATCATAGACAAGCTGGCAGAAATGGGACCGCAGGGCTCTACTTATGTGCAGGCTTTCGCCGATATGACTGATGAACAGTTGAAACAGGCAAATGAGATGTGGTCGCAATCCCTTGATATGAAAAGCGGAGTAGATGCCAGTGTACAGGGAATGATAGAGCAGTATGCCATCTCTCTTAACGGTGGAAAAGACCGGATAAACGCCATTATGGGAGAGTATGGCGTCAATACAGTTCAGGGATTGGTTTCTGCCATTTCTTCCAGCGAGCAGGACGTTTCAGATGCAACCCGGAAAGTGGGAGATGCTGCAACTCAGGGCTATAAAGATGAATTGGAGATAAAATCTCCGTCAAAAGTCTTTAAAAGGCTGGGTGGATATACGGTAGAAGGTCTGGTAAACGGAATTAAAGATAAAAAATCCGAGGGTACCGGAGAAATGAAACGCCTGGCAGCGGACATTGTAGAAACCGCAGAGAAGAAACTGAGCAAAAAGAAGTTCGCTGGAATCGGAGAAAATGTTGCAGACGGCATTGCAATGGGTATAAAAAGCGGCGATAATACTGTGAAAAAAGCGATGCATTCTCTTTGCGGTAAAGTTGAAACTCCAAATTTAAATAAACAGACCCTGTACAGCGAAGGACGAAACGTATCAGAAGGTCTTGCGAGAGGAATACGAGCAGGGGAATCTGATGTTATCAATGCAGTTACAAAGGTCTGCAATGCTGCGGTATCCGAAGCCAGAAGAAAGCTAGATATCCATTCTCCGTCTAAGGTATTTGAAAAACTGGGAGCATATACGGCTGAAGGGTTTGGAATCGGTTATGGAAAGCAAATGCAGAATGTAAACGGCATGATTCGCAGCAGTATGGAAATTCCTGACGTAAGGGAAAGAACAGGAACCACAGGAAATATTTCTTCCGGTGGTGTAGAAAGATTGGTGATAGAACTGCCAATCTATACAGGGAATACCTACAGCCGTACGGAGATTGTGGAAATTGCCATGGAAGGGATTTCCAGAAGGCAGAGAGGAAGATTAAGCGCAAGGGGGCTGAGTTTGAATGGGATATAGTTTTGAGTTTAATCAGAGAACATCAGAATCACAGGGCATTTATGTTCAGTCCCGCCCGGAAATACCGGGGAAAAAGAAGAAACTTTCTTTTCTTGAAATTGGAGGCCGGGACGAAATGCTTTCTGTTGGAAGCAGTATTTACGAAAACTGCGAGATTACATTGGAATGCTCCTATCGGACAGAACCGGATAATTGGAACAGGAAAAGACGGCAAATCGGGCAGTGGCTTCGTGGCTCTGGGGAATTGATTCTTTCCGATGACCCGGAGGTGCTTTGGAAAGTTAAAGATGTACAGGTTACAAAATTTGAACGTCCTTTGCGTAAGCATGGAATTTTTGACGTGAAATTTGTTTGTTCTCCCTTTGAATATCTTGTGGAGGGACAGTCCTTTAAAACGATGCAAGAGGTTTTATTCAACCCTGGCGGCTTATCAAAACCTGAATACAAAATATCCGGCGAAGGTATCTGTACCATTACTGTAAACGGGAAAGCTATGAAAGCGAATATCGGCCAGAATTTAACAATCAATACAGAGCTTATGCTTGCTTACCAGGAAGACGGAACCATGATGAACAGCTCTGTGACAGGAGAATATAGGGATTTATATTTAAAGCCGGGAGAAAACACGATTTCCGTTTCTCCGGGCTTCTCTATTACCGTAAAACCAAACTGGAGGTACTTTTGATGATACAGATATACAAACCTTCCAATACAAATTATCGCCAAAACGGAGATATGACGCTGCTTCCACAGAAGGCTTCGGTTCATGTTGCTTTAAATGGCGCATGGCAGGCAGAAATCGAACACCCCATTGATAAAGAGGGGCGTTGGAAGTACATACAGGACGAAAGCGTTTTGAAGATGCCTTCCTTTAATGGAGAACAGCTTTTCAGAATCAAAAAGAAGAAAAAGGACAGCAAAAGTATAACGGCAACAGCAGTTCCTATTTTTATGGATTCCGGAAATGACTGTTATTTAAAAGATGTACGTCCTACCAACGTTGACGGGCAGCAGGCGCTGAACCAGATGTTGGCGGCAAATAGCAAATATTCCGGGGAATCGGATATCAGATTAAAAACCACGGCGTATTATCAGAATCAGAATTTTATTCAGGCATTAAACGGCGGAGAAGATAACTCCTTTACAAACCGCTGGGGAGGAGAAATTATTTACGATAATTTCCATGTGTCTGTAAATCAGAGAGCCGGGGGAGATTATGGCGTTCAGATTCTGTATGGAAAGAATATAGAAAAAGACGGAATTTCTGAGGAGATAGATTTTCAAAGTGTTGCAACCAGGATTTACCCAAAGGCTTACAACGGACATGCACTTTCCAGAACAGGGTATGTAGACTCCCCTGTGATTAGTTCTTATCCTACGGTGAAATGTTCTACCATGGTATTTGATGATGTGAAGATGAGAGAGGATACAATAGAAGAAGAAGAGGAAAATGGAATCATTATCTGCGATACGCAGGAACAGCTTGATGCGGCACTAAAGAAAAAATGTCAGGAACAATTCCGGGCGGGAATAGACAAGCCAAAGATAACCATTTCTGTCAAAATGGCTATGTTGCAAAATACAACAGAATATCAGGACTATAAGGTGCTGGAAACAATCTCTCTGGGAGATACCATACACTGCGGGCATGCGAATTTGGGAGTTGTTACAGATGCCAGAGTCATTGAATTGTCTTATGATTCTATTTTGGACAGAGTAGAGGCTGTGGCGATTGGAGAAGCCGCTTATGATTACTTTAACGGGCTTTCTGACGCGGCTACGAGAATAGAGGTTGCAATACGGCCAGACGGGACAGTGATAGGGCAACAGGTACAGGGAATCATCAATATGGCAGCCACACAGATGAAACTGCAAAATACCAAAGCAAAGAAAATGAACGTAAGAGCGATTCTTCTTGAGGATAAAGATCCGGATTCTCCGCTTTTTGGAGCGATGTGTATAGGAACACAGGGATTACAGATTGCCAACAAGAGGACGGCGGATGGCAGGGATTGGGCATGGTCCACCTTTGGGAATGCCAATGGATTTTTTGCGAATTTAATCGTGGCCGGAACCATGTTATATGATCGATGCCGGGGCGGCACTGCAGAAATCGGAGGAATTAATAATACTTCAGGAGTATTGAAAATTCTGGACGTTAAAGGGGAAGAGATAGGACGCTGGGACAAAGACGGCGTAAAAATTTACAGTGGAGAGATTAATGGTCCTGTGATTATAGTTGGAGGGACTGGAGGAGCTGCTGGATTAATCAAAATCCTGAATGAGAGCGGAAAGCTGATTGGGAGCTGGGGCAAAGATGGCATAAATGTCCACAGCGGCGGGAAATTGATGTCACGGAATTATGAGGAAGGAAAACAGGGATTTAAGCTGGATTTGAACAACGGAATTATAGAAGCTATGCAGCTTTTAATTGAAACCGCAAAAGACGGAAGGGTTGAAAGGGGATTCCGCTTCAGGGACGGCAATCTGGAAATCCTAGGCACCAATGGAGAAGTGGCAGCAAGCCTCCACTGCTGTTGGAGCTACCCTGACGGTTCCGGCGGCGTACCAAGCGGCTGGACGGATCATGTGGCATTTACAGCCGGAGAAGCTGTAGATAATTACTTTGGTGGGTTCTGGGTAGCAAATGAGGACAAGAAAAGATGTGGCGCCCATGCGGCGGATATCGAATTTAAGGCAGATAAAAACCTGGAAATATCCGCACCGAAAACCACTATAAACAATAAAGAAACAAAAACCGGACGGGCAGAATTCTCCGACGGAACCTATTTAGAGTTTGTGAATGGCTATCTGGTAGGCGGGAATGCAAAGGCAGGTGGGTTTTAATGGCATGGACAATCGGAAACATGTATTTGACAGAATCACAGATGCAGGGAAATGCCTTAGAAGTACATCGGTATTTTCGGGAAAGGGGCTGGTCTTTAAACGCCATAGCCGGAACCCTTGGAAACATGGAAAAGGAATCCAATATAAACCCCGGATTATGGCAGAGCTTACAGGAAGGAAATTACTCTGGAGGATTTGGTCTTGTACAGTGGACACCGGCAACGAATTATACCAACTGGGCAAATGCCAACGGATATGGCATTACGAACCCAAACGGGCAGCTTTACTGGATACATAATCTTTCTGCTTCTTCCGGACAGTGGATTGTTACAAGCACATATCCAATGTCTTTTGAAGCGTTCCGGGTAAGTGAAGAAAGCCCGGAATACCTTGCCAGTGCGTTTTTGAAGAACTTTGAGCGTGCAGGTGCGGAAGTAGAAGCGGAACGTCGGCAATGCGCCAGAAAGTGGTACAACTATCTCCTAGAGAACGGCGATGACGGGATAATCAAAAAGGCAGTGGAATGGGCGAGAAATATTGCTGCAGATGATTCTCATGGATACAGCCAGGCGAACCGTTGGGGACCGGATTATGACTGCTCTTCCTTCGTAACCCAGGCTTATCGGTCTGCTGGACTAGATATCGGCGGTGGCGCTGGTGTTTATACCGGGAACATGATTCCATACTTTACGGCAGCAGGATTTGAAAAAGTATACGATGTTGATCTTATTACCGGAGCAGGGGCACAGGCGGGTGATGTGCTTTTGAACATTGCAAATCATACAGCAATGTCTTTGGGTGGTGGCAGAATTGTACAGGCTTCTTCTGACCGCGGTCACCCGGAAGTTGGGGACCAGACAGGAACAGAAATCTATGAAACAAACTTTTACAGTTATCCATGGGACTGTGTACTGCGGTATAAGGGAGGTGGCGGGGTTAAACCGCCAGAGCCGGAGCCTTTGTATATAACAAGATGGATACCTGGATAGGAGGTGAGAAGAAATGGAAATAAGAAGAGATATTTATGTACTACGGGATAGAATCAAGGATCCGATTGAATATGTCCAGGGCTCGGATAAAATTAAAATCATTTTTACTTTGAGGGATTACGAAATTCCATCAGGGGCTGAGGCAAGGGTATACATAGAAAAACCATCAGGGAAGAGTGTGTATGATAAACTTGAAAATGTTATTCAGGGGAATGAAATAACAATTAAGCCGACAAAACAAATGACAGCAGAAGCAGGAAGTGCAAATTTACAGCTAGAACTGTTAGCGGATGGGGAAAGTCTGATATCCTTTGTTTATCCAATAAAAATAAAGCCAAGTTTATTTAAGATAAACAGCGAAAATGGCAGCAATTTCATTGATGAACTAATGGCGAAAGTGCAGGCGGCAATTGATTACATAGAAAACCTTGGGAAAAAACTGATTGAAGCGGCACAAAGCGGGAAATTTACTGCAACGGTACAGGTAGGCGATACAGCAACACTGCCGCCTGGCTCCAAAGCCACAGTCTCTAATTCAGGGACAAAGAAAGATGCTATTTTTAATTTCGGTATTCCAAAAGGGGAACAAGGAGAAGTGGGACCAAAAGGAGAACAAGGAAGGCAGGGAGAAAAAGGAGAGAAGGGTGAACCAGGGGAAAACGGGACAGCGATTGTAACGGACTTAAAACCAGGTGTGTTTGCCATGTCCATTTCAAAAGAAGGTCATCTGATTGTAACGCATAATGCAGCGGAGGAAGCACCGCCCTTAAAGGTTGTAGATGGACATTTAAAATATGTCATAGGAGGGGAGTAGAAGGTTAAAATGAAAGTGTTTTTTGAAAATATGGAAGATGATTTCATCCGACGATCCGGACTCACGCAATGGGATTATGGACAGGAGTTGGAAGTCTTTGGTATTTCGGATATCAAAAACGCAGAGCTGCATTACTGCCTAGAAGGAGATGAAGAGGCAGTAATTGTGCCGGCTTCCATAATAGGAGAGAAAATCACGGCCCCTATACCAGATGAATTGTTGAAAAAAGGAAGAAATATCTGTGCCTACTTATATCTTGCGACTAAGGAAAAGGGAGAAACTATAAAAACGATTTTCCTATCGGTCAAGCGTAGGGCGCGCCCTAATGACTACAGTGCTCCGCCTGAGAAAAATCTACTGAGACAGCTCATAGAGGAACTGGGAAAAAAGGCGGATAATGCAAAAATCATAGATGGGGCTCTCCAGCTTCTGTCAGGTGAAAAAGAAGTCGGAGACAGAGTCCGTCTACCTTCAGGAAGTGGCGGACGGGAAGTGGAATTGAGGAATAATGGAATTGCCATACAATGGAGATACACAGACAGTAATGAATGGAATGATTTGATAGCAGTAGAAGAATTAAAAGGCAAAGACGGTGTGACACCGGATTTTGAAATCCGGAATGGACATCTGTTTGCAATATATGAAACATGAAAGGAGAAAATAACATGGCAAGAGAAGTGGATTTAGGAAGCATTATGGGACCTGCTGGTCCAAAGGGAGAAAAGGGAGAGAAGGGAGAAAAAGGTGAACCGGGAGCTACTACAGCAAACGGAGTTTCCTACAAAGATTCCAATGTGGAAAAAGCACTGGATGAGTTGACGAAACGGATGGATGATGTGCAGTATACACCAATCCAAATCACATCCTTTACCAACAACGTGAATACCGTGGAAATGGGAAGTACCGTGAATACAGTTGTATTGAACTGGGCTTATAATAAAAAGCCTAAGACTGCAAACCTGGATGGAGCTTCCATTGATGTAAACCTGAAAACCAAAACCATCGAAGGAGTAGGTATTAAGAGCAATAAGACCTATACACTTGCAGTAACGGATGACCGTGATGCAAAAGCAACAAAGACTACCGACATCAGTTTCTTAAATGGTGTGTACTATGGTGTGGGAAATGCGGTTGGCGACGGAATCAATGATGCATTTATAAAGGGGCTGACCAAAGCACTTTCCGGAAACAAGGCAAAAACCTTTACGGTCAATGCAGAACAGGGACAGTATATTTACTATGCACTTCCCAAAAGACTGGGAACACCTGTCTTCTTTGTAGGTGGATTTGAAGGTGGATTTGCATTGGAAAAAACCTTTAATTACACAAATCCAAGCGGTTATGCCGAAGCCTATGATGTTTATAAAAGTACCAATGCAGGACTTGGCAACACAAAGGTAGAAGCGAAATAAGGAGGAAGAAAAAATGCCTATTTTATTGATTGATAAGATTAAACAGAAAAATAATGGAAACTTTAAGTTGATAGATGCAGCGGATGTAGAGTATAACGGAAAAGGACTGGATGAAGCAATCAAAAGTGGTGAGTTTAAAGGGGACAAGGGAGACCAAGGTCCTGCTGGACCTGCCGGAACTCCTGGGGCAAAAGGAGAACAGGGTGAAACCGGTCCTACCGGTCCTGCAGGAGCTCCTGGGGCAAAAGGGGATCCGGGCGAACGGGGAGAGCAGGGAGAAAGAGGCCCTAAGGGGGAGCCTGGAGCCAAGGGAGATAAAGGAGATCCATTTGCGGTTGCCAAGACATTCTCATCTGTAGAAGCAATGAATGCGGGATTTGCAACAGACGGAGTAAAGGAAGGACAGTTTGTTCTGATTGATACTGGAAATGTAGAGGATGAGGATAACGCAAAATTATATGTAAAAGGACGGTCTTCTTATACCTATATTACGGACTTGTCCGGCGCCACTGGCATGACGGGACCGCAAGGACTTAGAGGAGAAACAGGCCCGGCTGGAAGAGACGGTGCAAAAGGAGAGAAAGGAGATCAAGGTCCTATTGGACCTGCCGGAAAAACAGGACCAGCCGGTCCTAGCGGAGCAGATGGAAAAACACCATCCTTTGAAGTAAGGGATGGACATTTGTTTGCAATTTATGAGTAGGGGGAGCAGAATGGCAGAAATAAAAGAAATTGATTTGGGACCAGTAAAAGGTCCTAAGGGAGATAAAGGCGATCCGGGAGAAAGAGGTCCTGAAGGACCGGAAGGACCTCAGGGAAAAGCTGGAGTCGTAGATGCGAATTCAGCAATCCTGTTTACACAGGCAATCGAGCGACAGAATATTGACAGCGGCGAAAACTTTGGAACGATATTGGGGAAAATACAGAAGTGGTTTGCAGATTTAAAAACAGTAGCTTTTACCGGAAGCTATAACGACCTTTCAAGCAGACCGGCATTAAAGCCGGTTGCGACAAGTGGAAGCTACAACGATTTAACGAATAAACCTGCCACTTTACCTGCGAATGGAGGAAATGCTGCTACAGTAGGTGGGAAAAGCGCAGAAACACTGCAAAACTACAATAATCTTACTAATAAGCCTAAATTAGGCAGTGCAGCATCTCAAGGAGTTGCAAATAATTTCACAACAAATACGGCTGGATATGTTGCAGATGCAAGGACTGTTAAGCAGTTAAAAGATGATTTGTCTAAGAAAATAGTAAGCAAATCTGGTAATATCGCCTTTAAAGACGGCGGGAATGGAGAATCCTACGGATATATAACCATTCCGTCCGGTTACGAAATGCTTGCAGTATATATGCAGGAAGTATCTAGTAATGTTAAACTACGCTGCAAAGGATTTAATAAAAATGCTGGGACAGGAGGGTATACGGTATGGTTGGATTTTGCGATAAATGATAATGTTTTTATGCATTGGATTTATGTAAAAATATAAAAGTTATCCTTGCATGCGTAATCAGTTAAAGTAGATTTAGCTAAAAAATAAATTGGAAAGGAAAGAAAACTATGGAAAAAATTATTTTTGCAGACAAAACAGAATTTGAAATCCTCCCAGGAGCAAGCCTTGGAGAAAACAAAGTAATTGTACCGGATTTTTCGGATTTAAAAACAGTGGCAGAGGCACTTACAAAAGAAGGAAATTTGGATACCGTACAGTACAAAAGCAATGAGCAGGTAACGGGCGAATACCGGGACATGAAACTGGAATCACCCCTGTTTAAATCTGTGGACTATTACACAGACGAAAAGAAGGTGGCTGCGGTATTCGGAATTCGAGAGAAAACAGAACTGGAAAAAGAAATCGATGAAATTAAAGAGCAGCAGGCAATACAGGACGGGGCTATTTTAGACCTGGCCGGAATGGCAGGAGGTGAAGCGTAATGGTAGCATTCTATGTCATGAAAATCAAAGACGGTACCATTACCATTGAGGACGTACCGGAACTGTGGAGGAGCAAGGTGGAAGCAGCGTTGAAAGAGTAGGTGAAAAGCATATCTAAATCAGGGCAGGACCTTAATGGGTCTTATTTTATTGCAATAAAAAGCACAGAGGAATGAATATGTACATTGATATCGAAACAATTTTAAAACTGGCAAGCCTCATAGGCGCCATAGGAGTTATCAGCGGCCTTTTGGTAGCCATCTATAAATTTTACCAAAAGCCACATGAAACAGAAAAGAAACTAAAGAAACTGCAAGAACAACATGAAGATGATATACGTAAAATAAATGAAGAGCAGTGCCTGATTACCTATGGCCTTCTGGCCTGCTTAAAAGGTTTGCAGGAAAAAGGCTGCAATGGCCCAGTAACAGAAGCAATTAACAGGATACAAAAACACCTGAATAAACAGGCACATGATATGGAGGAATGAGTATGGAACAGATTATGACTTATGTAAAACCAGAATTGATTGTAGTAACCGTTGTCCTTTACTTTATTGGCATGTGGTTAAAACAGTCCCAGGCTGTAAAGGATAAGTATATCCCGTTACTTCTGGGAGGGGTTGGCATTATTATCAGCGCAATTTATGTGTTTGCTACGTGTCAGTGCAGTAATGCCCAGGAGATTGCCTTGGCAGTGTTTACGGCGGTTACGCAAGGCGTTTTGGTAGCAGGATTGAGTACCTATGCGAATCAGATTACAAAACAGCTAAAAAAGAATGAATAATACGTGATAATACGTGATTAAATGTTGATATACGTAATAATACGTGATATAATAAAAGCATGATAAGGAAAGGAGATACATAAAATGCCAATGACACCAAGAGAGATGGTAAAGCATCTCAAACAAAATGGGTTTGAGGAAGTCAGGCAAAATGGTTCTCATATAACAATGAAGAACCGGTCTACTGGAAAAACAGTAGTGGTTCCTTATCACTCCAAAGCCATGAAAAAAGGATTGGAGCAGGCAATACTCAAACAAGCGGGGCTGAAATAAGCCCTGCGCCTGAAATAGAAACGGAGGTATTACGTATGGGCAAATTATTTTATCCGGCAATTTTTCACAAAGCAGAAGAAGGCGGTTTCTGGATTTCATTTCCTGATATTCCGGAATGTTTGACTGAGGGAGATAATATGCAGCAGGCATATGAAATGGCAGTAGAAGCCTTGGGTCTTGCTTTAGTAAATAGAAAAGAGGAAAAAGAGGAAATTCCGGCACCATCTGAAATAGACAAAATTCACGAAGAAGACGGTACCATTGTGATTATAGAATTTGATATGCAGGAATATTTGAGAAAACACAATTCAAAGGCAGTGAAAAAAACACTGAGCATACCAGAATGGCTGAATGAAGAAGCAACAGCAATGGGAGTGAATTTTTCCCAGGTACTTCAGGAAGCATTGATGAGCAAATTGAATATTGGAAGATAAGGTAGAGAGAACTTGGAAACAGGTTCTCTTTTTAATTCCATAGGTAGGATTAAAAAATGAAAAACCTCTTGACTTTTTGTGTACACTATAATATATTAAATGTGTACTCGAAAAGTGAGGTGAAAAGAATGAGTCCACGAACAGGCAGACCTAAAAGTATAAATCCTAAATCCGAACAGATTAAAATACGTGCAACAAAGCAAGACAAGGCATTGCTAGAAGAATGCTGTGAAATGACAGGAAAAACACAGTATGAAATTGTTATGGATGGAATAAAAAAAGTTTATGCCGAAAATAAAAAATAGAACGTTGCCCGACTACCAATCAACACAACGTTCTACTTGCGAGGAACTTCCTCTGAAAATATTATAGCATTTAGAGAAGTTCCTTACAACAAGAAAATGAAAGTGAGGAAAATAAAAATGCAATTACCAGAAACATTAGAAGTAAAAGGAATGAAAGTTTTAACAACGAAGCAAGTAGCAGAGGCTTATGGAACAACACCAGATGTTATAGGGTATAACTATCGTTACAATAAAGAACGATATAAAGAGGGCAAACACTACATAATGCTTGAAAAACAGGCGCTGAGAGAGTATAAAATAACAAACGTTGAAATTCAACGGTCGTTACCAAAGATAAGTAAATTATACCTCTGGACAGAAAAAGGTGCTCTACTCCATGCGAAGTCCTTGAACACAGACAAAGCTTGGGAAACGTATGACTATTTGGTAGATTTTTATTTCAGGGCAAAAGAAGAAAAGAGGGTTGAGGAAAAGAAAGAAGTTGTTCCAACAGAAACAACAGTGAAACCATTTAAGGCTTTAAAAGCCGCAACAGAACGGGTTGTGGATATACCAGAGAATGGGAAGGCACAAGAATTGATTTCAGATATGAAAAAGTATATTACGGGAATGGAAGCATTGCTGGATATATACGATATGTATTTGCCTGAGGCAGAGTTTAAAAACATAGCAGAAGCTATAAACAAGATGAGCAATAAGATTAATACAACTGCACATTTTTTGAGATTTTTGAAGCCTAAAATGGTAACGAAATACTTATAAATTTGAATTATGATAATCAGAGCATCTATCAAATTGGTAGGTGCTCTTTTTATGGAAAATTTTTGCACCGGCGCAACAGCCGGCAGAAAGGAAGAAATTATGGAAAAATTATTAATTGATGTAAGTGAACACAATGGAGTTATTGATTGGGAAACAGCAAAAAAGCATATTGATGGTGCTATTATTCGGTGCGGATATGGTATGGACATTGTTTCTCAGGACGATAAGCAGTGGGGCAGAAATGTGGCAGAATGTGAGAGATTAGGGATTCCGTTTGGAGTATATCTTTACTCTTATGCAACTAACACAGACCGGGCAAAGAGCGAAGCACAGCATGTTCTGCGTCTGATTAAAGGGCGTAAGCTAGCATATCCGGTATATTTCGATATCGAGGAGCCGGGAACCGAAAGTGCAGCTGTTGCCAATGCCAAAGCGTTTGGGGATATCATTGAGGCAGCCGGTTACTGGTGCGGAGTGTATTACAACACAGACTGGCATAACCGGGTAATCAAAGGGCAGTTAGACCGCTTTGTACGCTGGGGAGCCGCATACGGGGCAAATGACGGTCAGCAGCATACTTCCCATAAACCGAATTTTGGAGAGGATATTTGGCAGTACAGCTCCAAAGGCTCCGTTCCTGGAGTTTCTGGAAATGTAGATGTCAATGCTTGCTACAGGGACTACCCGAAGGAAATTTCAGGCAGTACTCCAACCCCTGAACCACCAAAGCCCGCAACCCCTACTCACAAACACAAAGTAGGAGAACATGTGGTATTTAGCACCTGCTACGCCTCCAGCACAGATTCAATCAGCAAAGCAATCCAGGCAAGCAAAATGGCAAGAAACCATGGCGTAATCACTAAAATTCAGTCCGGTGCAAAAAACCCGTACCTGTTAGATAATGGTCTTTGCTGGGTCAATGACGGAGATATCCGTGGAGCATATCAGGCAGAGCAGTATTATACAGTAAAAGCCGGAGATACCCTTTCTGGTATCGCTGCCAAGTACGGCACCAACTATCAGCACCTGGCGCAGCTTAATGGGATTGCAGACCCGAACAAGATTTACACAGGGCAGAAAATCAGAGTGAAATAAGTTTTTGAAGTGAGGCATGGCATAACGCCGTGCCTTATTTTATGCATGAAATTAAAAAATAAAAATCTACCATATTGATTTCGTGATTAAAAAAAATATACGAAAGAAATAAAGAGTTATGAGTGATTTGCAGGTTTTTAAAAATGAAGAATTCGGAGAAATCCGGACAGCGACTATTAATAATGAACCAATGTTTTGTTTGGCTGATGTATGCAGAATATTAGAGATTAAAAATGTTTCTGATTGTAAAAGCAGACTGATGACAAAGGGTATAGCTACTACCGATACCCTTACAAACGGCGGAGTTCAAAAGATGACTTTCATCAGCGAAGCCAACCTTTACAAAACTATTTTCCAAAGCCGCAAGGAATCAGCAGAGAAATTTACTGACTGGGTAACTTCTGAGGTGCTTCCTTCCATTCGTAAACACGGAATCTACGCCACGGATAACGTAATAGACAATATCCTCAACAATCCGGATTTTGGTATCGAGCTGCTGGCAAAATTAAAAGAAGAACGTACTGCCAGAGTAGAGGCAGAAAAGAAAAATGCAATTCTTACCCACATAAACAAAACCTATACCATGACAGAAATTGCAAAAGAATTAAACATGAAATCTGCAGTTCAATTAAATAAAATACTGTCAGAGAAGAAAATCCAGTATCATATCAATGGAACGTGGGTTATGTATTCTAAATACAGTAATTTAGGATACGAGGAGATTAAACAGGAAGTCCTTGATAGCGGCAGGGTAATTTACCATAGAAGAATTACACAACTGGGGAGAGAGTTTATTTTGGGGCTATTCTCTGGAAATATTATAATTTAAAATACTTCCCCGGTTGCCAGCCGGGGAAGATATTGTATCATCTTAACAATAGTTGAAATATTTTGATTAGTCACACATTAGTAACAAAAGAGGGCGAAATGCCGTGAAAAATAAGGGCTTTTAATTTAGAATTTTAATCTTCCTTTAATCTTTCTGCGATATACTGGGTACATCAAAGATAGAGAGGAGATTCGATTATGAAAAAATATATAATTTTTACAGGTATTTTTGTTATGGGAGGTTTACTTGCAGGCTGTGGTGCTACACAGGGAAAGGATATTGGAAAGGATTCTGCAAAAAATATTGCTTTTGAGGAAGCAGGGGTTACCGAGGATCAGGTTTCCAGATTAAGAGTCAGCAAAGACCGCGATGACGGAAGAGTTGTATATGAAATTGATTTTGATGCAGGAGAAACAGAGTACAACTATGATATTGCCGCAAAAAACGGAGAAATTTTAAGTGCAGAAACAGAGAAAAGAGATTCTTTTGCAAATGTACAGCCAAACGCGGAACCTGCACCGCAGACACAGAAAGAATCCGGAAGTCAGGAACAGCAAAATACAGCAGACAGCCAGACAGATACAGCATTGTCCCAGGCAACGGAAAATACACAGCCTCAGACTCCTGTACAGGGAAATTCTCAGAATATCCAGACAGCCATCAGCCAGGAGGAAGCACAGAAGGCAGCCCTGGCAAGAGTTCCCGGAGCAGAGTTAAAGGATTTGTATATGGAACTGGAAATTGATGACGGACAGTATATTTATGAGGGAGATATTGTGTATCAGCAGACAGAATATGAATTTGAGATTGATGCCAATACAGGCGACTTCCTGAAATGGAGTGAAGAAACCTACTAAAAGTTGCAGAAAAAACAAACAAAATCAAAAGGTTTACCAATATCAGGTTTACATTCGATTGTAAACCTGATATTTATTTATAGTTGACAATTTAGCCTGCTATGTGATAAAGTGTGTATGGAACAAAACAGGTCGAAATAAGGAAACGACAAGAAAGGATAGGAATACAATATGACAACAGCAGTACAAGAACACAGCAAAACTTATGATTTGGTATATGTGAGTATTTTCGCAGTATTAATTGCCGTCTGCTCCTGGATTTCCATTCCGGCAGCGGTTCCCTTTACCCTGCAGACCATGGGAGTCTTTACCGCAGTAGGGATTCTGGGAGGAAGACGGGGAACCATGGCTGTTTTGGTTTACATATTTCTGGGACTTCTGGGAATTCCTGTATTTGCAGGCTTCACAGGCGGAATCGGAGTTCTCGCCGGAACAACAGGCGGATATATTGTAGGCTTTCTTGCCTCCGCACTTTTGATGTGGGGAATGGAAAAGCTGCTTGGAAGAAGCAGAAAAATTCTTTTTTTCTCCATGATTTTAGGACTCCTTGCCTGCTATACAGTTGGTACCCTCTGGTTTCTGGCTGTATATACCGCACAGACCGGTCCTGTGGGAATCGGTGCTGTATTGGGCTGGTGTGTCATTCCCTTTGTGATTCCGGACGTCCTCAAAATCATTCTGTCCATGGTTTTAACAAAACGGTTAGCAGGAGTTATAAAAAAATGAAAAACCAAAAAGACATTTTAAAACTGCGGGCACATCATGGTATGTGCCTTGCTTTTTTTGAGGGAAAAGGCTACAGCGATACTTTTACTTTACATATGGGAATCATTCTGGAAAAAATGAGGGGAAATCCAGTCTTGCAAATTGTGACAAATGGGGATATGATATGTAAAAAATGCCCTAATTCAAAAGAAAATACATGTATCACCCAGGAAAAGGTGAAAATCTATGACCAGAAGGTATTGGCTGCCTGCGAGCTTTCTAAGGGAGTAACGCTTTCCTGGGAAGAATTTTCTTTTTTGGTAGAGGAGCGTATTTTGAAAAAAGGAAAACGCAGAGAAATCTGTTCCAACTGCCAGTGGCATGAAATCTGCCAGAGAAAGGAACTGGAACGATATGGAAACAGCCAAAAACGCAATGCAGCCGGAGATTAGGGCTGCAATCAGAGAGGATTTCGCAGATATTGCCCGTCTTATGCAGCAGGTACACGACCTGCACAGCCACGGAAGACCGGATATTTATAAAGAGGCGACCGATTTTTACACACTCCAACAATTTACAGAAGATATGGAGGATCCGGAACTTTTATTTCTGGTGGCAGTTTGGGAAGGCAAGCCTGTGGGCATGTGCCAGGTAAAATATCACACCTTAAAAGACAGCGGCATTACCAAAGAAAGAACGCGAGCCTATGTAGAAGCTTTATGCGTACAGGAGAACTGCCAGAATCACGGTATCGGAAAACAGCTTCTCCAAAAAGCCGAAGAAGAAGGAAAACGGCGAAAGAGTTCTTCCCTGGAACTGACTGCATGGGAGTTTAATGAGGAGGTATTGGAGTTTTATAAGAATTATGGTATGAAAATCCAAAGAGTTGTTTTGGAAAAGGAAATTTAGATTGGAAAAATTTAAAAAATGTGGTACACTATAGCTAATTACAGAGGAGGTTTAAGAACATGAGAGCAGAATTTGATGAAACATTAGTAACAGGAAATGAAATGATAGATTCCCAGCATAAGGAACTGATTGACAGAATTAATCAGCTTCTGGAAAGCTGTGAAGACGGACAGGGAAAAATCAAAGCTGTAAAAATGCTGGATTACCTGTTGGATTATACAGAATTCCACTTTAGCGCAGAGGAAAAGCTGCAGGAAGAAATCGAATATCCTGGAATCAAAGAACATAAGGAAAAACATGCAGAATTTAAACAGGCTGTAAAAGAATTGCAGGAAATGCTGGAAGAGGAAGAAGGTCCCACAGAAGCGTTCGTAGCACAGGTTCAGAAAAATGTTGTGGACTGGCTCTTTGATCACATCAAAGGCTTTGACCGTTCCGTAGCAGAATATAAATTCATGGCATCTAATGCAGAAAGATTATAAGGGTAAAACCATGTTATTATTTGTAGAATATCCGAAATGCACCACTTGTCAGAAAGCAAAAAAGTGGCTGACAGAGAAGAACCTGGAGTTTGCAGTGCGTCACATTGTAGAAGACAGACCTGCAAAGGAAGAATTAAAGGAATGGTATGAAAAAAGCGGGCTTCCTTTAAAAAGATTTTTCAACACCAGTGGAAACAAATACAAAGAGCTTCATTTAAAAGATAAGCTTCCTTCCATGACAGAGGAGGAACAGTTGGAACTGCTTGCCACAGACGGTATGCTGGTGAAACGTCCTGTTTTAGTAAGCGATGATTTTGTACTTACCGGGTTTAGGGAACAGGAATGGACAGAAAAACTACATTTATAAACACAATTTCATAGTACAGTCAGGGGAGTCCGTAGGCGGGCTGAGAGGAAGTTCTCAAACTTCGACCCTTTAAACCTGTATGGGTAATGCCAACGTAGGGAGAAAGAAATGAGCTGTTGCAGGAAACGGCAATCAGGAATGTTGAAGCATTGCTGATATGTCTGACTGGGGCAGCTCTTTTTGTGTCTGAAATAGAAGTTTAAAGATAAAAGCGTGGAAATAAAATTTTTCGATTCTGTAAAAAGGAGTGAGCAAATGAAAGACAGGAAGGAACAATTGAGCAAACAGATGCAGCTTTACGCAGTTACAGACCGCACATGGGTGGGAGAAAAAACCTTTTTGGAACAAATAGAGGAATCATTGGAAGGAGGCATCACGTTTTTGCAGCTAAGGGAAAAGCATTTGTCAGAAGCAGCATTTTCAGAGGAAGCAAAGAATGTTCAAAAGCTGGCTGCAAAATATAAAGTGCCCTTTATCATCAATGACAACGTGGAAATTGCCGGGAAAATACAGGCAGACGGCGTTCATCTGGGGCAGCAGGATATGGATCCTTTAAAAGCTAGAAAACTTTTGGGCGAGGATAAAATTATCGGAGTTTCCTGTAGAACAGTGGAAGCCGCCAAAAAGGCAGAGGATTGGGGCGCAGATTATCTGGGAGTGGGAGCTGTATTTTCTACTTCTACCAAAAATGATGCAATCGTTATTACAAGAGAAACCCTGATGGAAATCTGTCAGGCAGTTTCCATTCCTGTGGTAGCCATTGGCGGAATCAGGGAATCAAATCTTATATCATTAAAAGGAACCGGTATTTCCGGTATTGCTGTAGTTTCTGCCATCTATGGTCAAAAGGATATAAAACAGGCCTGCAAACGACTGCGGGCCTGTGCAGAGCAAATCACGCAGGGAGGAAAATCATGAAAAAGGTATTGAGTATCGCAGGGTCTGACTGCAGCGGTGGTGCGGGAATCCAAGCGGATATTAAAACCATTACCATGCATGGTCTGTATGCCATGACTGCCATTACGGCTTTGACTGCTCAAAATACAACAGGTGTTTACAACGTACAAGTAGTGTCACCGGAATTTGTAGCACAGCAACTGGACTGTATTTTTCAGGATATTCGTCCTGATGCAATAAAAATAGGCATGGTTTCAGACAGTAACATTATCGAAATCATTGCCCAAAAACTGAAAACATACAAGGCAGAAAACATTGTTATAGACCCTGTTATGGTGGCGAGCAGCGGAGGCAGCCTTTTGTCTTTGGAGGCGAAAAATGCCTTAAAAACAGGGCTTTTTCCTCTGGCTGATATCCTGACCCCCAATATACCGGAAGCCGAGTTTTTATCAGAAACAAAAATTCGAACCCATCAGGATATGGAACGGACTGCCGCGCTGCTTGGTGAGCAAATAAAAGGGGCAGTCCTTTTGAAGGGTGGCCATCTGCTGCAGGAGGCTGACGATTTGCTGTATAGGAACAAAGATTATTTCTGGTATCCTGGAGAAAAAATTCAAAATGAGAACACGCATGGTACAGGTTGTACTCTTTCCTCTGCCATAGCCTGTAATCTGGCAATAGGATATGACATATCGGAAAGTGTGAAGAGAGCTAAGGAATATGTAACAGGCGCCATAAAGGCACAATTGAATCTCGGAACAGGCAGTGGACCTCTGAACCATATGTATCTTACTCAAAAGAACAGGTGAATGATGCTTGAAAAAGAGGTGGGAGAGTGGTATGCTTCTTCTATATCTTTTGAAAGGAATGACTTCATGTACTACAGAAAACCTCATTATTATGACCGCTTCGTCTGTACTGCAGATAAATGTCCGGATACCTGTTGTGCCGGCTGGCAGATTTTTATAGACGAGGATACTTTAAAAAGCTACAGTCAGGTTCCGGGAACCTTTGGAATCCGCCTTTTAAATTCCATAGACTGGTCCCAGGGAGCATTTGAACAATATAAAAAACGCTGCAGCTTTCTGAACGAAAAAAATCTCTGTGATATTTATAAAGAACTGGGGGCTTCTGCTCTTTGTGAAACCTGCAGACAATATCCCCGACATACGGAAGAGTTTGAAAATCTCCGTGAGTTTTCCCTTTCTCTTTCCTGTCCTGTGGCAGCGGAAATGATTCTTGGCTGCAAAGAAAAGGTTATGTTTTTGGAGGAAGAGGACAGCCAAAAAGAGCGTGAGGAAGACTATGAAGATTTTGATTTCCTGCTTTTCGGAAAGCTGGAGGAGGTACGAACCTGCCTTTTTCAGCTCATACAAGACAGAACGTTGCCCATGAGAGAACGAATGTTTTTATGTTTACAGACCGCCTTTGGCTTTCAGAAAGCACTGGAAGAGGGAAGGCTTTTTGAAAAGGATTTTGCGGTTGAACCAGAGAAAAAAGAAACGTTCAAAAAGAAAAGAAGTACGGAACATAATGCCGAACTTCGTTTTGAATCCATGAACCTTATGCTGAAAGATTTACAAAAGTTAGAAGTTTTACGAGAAGAATGGAGCGAAAATCTGACTAGATTGAAGCAGAATATCTATACAAAAGGAAGTGATTTTTATCAGAAAAACCGCATGGATTTTTTAAAAAAAGAAGGAGAAACGGAAAACTGGGAAATTTATAAGGAACAACTTCTTCTCTTTTTTGTTTATACATATTTTTGCGGTGCTGTCTATGATGATATGGTATATACGAAAGTGGTTCTGGCTGTTTTTTCTGTACTCTGGATAGAAGAACTGTGCTTTGCAAAATGGTTGGAAAACCAGGGACATCTGTCTTTTGCAGAGATTGTAAAGACAGCCTGGCAATATGCCAGAGAAATCGAACATTCTGATGAAAATTTGAACTTGTTGGAAGATATTTTTGATGAACAGGAAGAATATTTTCCTGAAAAACTGAAGTCTATTTTATAAAACAGAAAGGACGAAGAACTCTATGAGTGAAGAAAAAAAACAGGAAAAACCATATTGGGAGGACAAGGAATACTCCTTCTTTTCACATAAAAACTGCGAGTATTTTCCCTGCCATGAAACAAAAGATACGGACAATTTTAACTGTCTGTTCTGCTACTGTCCCCTGTACGCCCTGGGCAGCAAATGCGGTGGTAATTTCAAATATACTGACAATGGGATTAAGGACTGCAGCGCATGTCTTTTGCCTCATAAGAAGAAAAACTATGGGTACATTATGAGCAAATATAATGAAATTATGGAACTGGCAAAAAAGAACCGGTAAAGAGAACAGAACTGCTTTCTTCTCCTCTATTTCAGAGAAGAGAGCAGCTCTTTAAGTTGTATCAGGTCTTTGCATACATAGTCGCAAAAAGGCTCTAAATCAGGTGCAAACGGGGTTAAATCCGGCACCATGCAGGTACAGGCGCCTGAAGCACGTCCTGCCTTCAAGCCGTTTCTGCTATCCTCCACAATCAGGCAGTTCTCCGGCTTTATCCTCAGTTTTTGAGCAGCCTTCAAAAAGATTTCCGGGTCAGGCTTACTTTTTTTTACCTCATCTCCGCATACGGAGGCAGAAATAGCCTTTGAAATGCCCGCCATATCCCAGTAGTGAGCAGCGCGCTTCCTTGGGGTAGAGGTTGCCACTGCCCAGGGAATTTTCTCCTCTGTGAGATAGGATACGATTTCCTGCAGTCCCTTTTTCTGAGGCAGAGAATAGTGCTCAATATATTCTGCCAGGTATTGCGAACGAATGGTTCTGGCATAGTGATAATCAATCCTTCCCGCAAACCATTTTTCAAACAAAGCTGCATTCTGTTCTCTGGAGCCGCCTCTCATCTGTCCAAGCTGCTCTTCTGTCAGCGTAAAATCCAATTTTTCCCCTGCCTTTTGCCAGCCCTCTTTCATAATTCGTTCTGTATCAAATAAAACTCCGTCCATGTCAAAAATAACAGCCTGTATCATAAAACCGCCCCTTCTGCAAATTGCTTTTTTCTCTTCTGTTCCCTTTAGAATACCAGAATTTCATACTTCACGCAAGAAAAGCATTGGATTTAAAAGGGGAACATGGTATAATGATTGCACGTTGTGCAATTGACGGCTTGAGAAACGGAAGGTATACATAATGAAAATTATTATTTCTCCGGCAAAGAAGATGCATATCCGGGAAGATGAGGCTGTGAGCCTTACACAGCCGATTTATTTGCAGAGAGCAGAAGAGATATGGAATACCTTGAAGAAAATGGATTTTCAGGAACTAAAATCTTTGTGGAAATGCAATGAAAAAATTGCCGGACAAAACTGGGTTCGGTTACAGGAACAGGATTTTCATCAAAATTTTACCCCTGCCATATTGGCGTACGAAGGAATTCAATATCAGTATATGGCTCCTGTGGTTTTTTCAGAAAAGCAGTGGAAGTACGGAAAGAAAAATTTACGGATTTTATCCGGACTTTACGGGATTTTAAAACCCACAGACGGAGTAGTTTGCTATCGTCTGGAAATGCAGGCCAAGTTAAAAATGAAAATGGATTCTGAAGAAAACCGGGATTTATATGCTTTCTGGAAAGACCTTATTTATAAGGAATTAGTAAAGGAAGATGCTGTTATTTTAAACTTGGCATCAAAGGAATACAGCAAAATAGTAGAACCTTATCTGACAGAAAAGAATTCTTTTATCACCTGTGTTTTTGGAGAATTAAAAGAAAATAAAGTTTTGGTAAAGGGAACACAGGCAAAAATGGCAAGAGGCGAGATGGTACGCTGGCTAGCGGAAAATCAGATAGAAAAAATAGAGGAAGTAAGAGAATTTCAAGGACTTGGATATCAGTATTCTACCCTCTATTCCACGACAGATAAGCTGGTATTTTTAAAAGAAAAGGAGGTATTAGAACATGAATTTTGAACAGGAAATAAGGGAAATCATAGAGTATTATGCGGCGCAAAGGAATCCTAAGGAGCAGGAAAATATAATTGCCATGCTCCGTGAAATTCAGGAAACAGAAGGTTGTATTCCGCTTGCTGCACAGGAACTGGCAGCTGAAAAGCTGGGAGTAAAAAGATCGGTTTTCACCTGCATTATGAAGCGTCTTCCTGATTTGAAAGAAGAAATTTACAGCCATCAGCTGGTGCTTTGTACAGGAGAACGCTGTCAAAATAAAAAGAGTATGGAAATTCTAAAAGCAGTCAAAGAAGAACTGAAAATAGACAAAGATGGATTTTCTCCGGACAGAAAAATCTATCTGAAGACGCAGAACTGTATGAAGCAATGCAGGACCTCTCCAAACATGAAAGCAGACGGAGAATTGTATGCTGCTGTGACAAAAGAGCAGGTCTTGGCGCTTTTGAAAAAATGGAAATAAAAGAGGAATACAGATGAAGTATAAGGCATTATTATTTGATTTGGACGGTACACTGACCGCATCAGGCGAGGGAATTACCAAATCGGTTCAGTATGCGCTGAAAAAAATGAGAAAGGGCAAGCTAGCCTCAAACCTGAAGGAATTAGAAGTATTTGTAGGCCCTCCTCTATTGAATCAGTTTATGATTTTTGCAGGATTTTCCGAAGAAGAAGCCGCTTTGGCTGTAAAGTACTATCGGGAACGTTATACCGTTACCGGAATTTTTGAAAATAAACCTTATGAAGGTATTACAAGTCTTCTCAGACAGCTAAAAGAGAAAGGCTATTTATTGGCAGTGGCCTCCTCCAAGCCGGATTCCATGGTAAAGGTGGTCCTAGAGCATTTTCATCTTCAGAACTACTTTCATGTTGTAAAAGGCAGCGATATCAACCGCCCTACCATGACAAAAGCACAGGTAATTGAAGAAGTGTTAGAAGAATTGGCGCTTTCAGACAGAACAGAAGCCGTGATGATTGGAGATAGATTTTATGATGTCAGAGGCGCAAGAGAAGCAGGACTTTCCTGTATTGGTGTTGCTTACGGATACGGCAGCAGGGAAGAGTTGGAGCAAGAGGGTGCTGTGGCAGTGGCAGAAACTGTAGCAGAATTAGGAAGCCTTTTCGGTGTTTCAGAAAAAAAGGAACAGGATTTTCAGATTTATGATATCGGGAAAGAATTGTTTTCTTCTCCTGTATATCCGGGAGATCCAAAGCCTGAAAAATCCCCTTTTCTGGCAATAGAAAAAGGGGATATCTGCAATCTTACCATTATCAAAATGGGAAGCCATAATGGAACACATCTGGACGCACCTAAACACTTTTGTCAGGGAAAAGGCGGCGTGGATACCATTCCTCTTGAAAAATGTGTAGGGTATTGCAAAGTAGTTGAGATTTCCGGTGTAATTACCGGAAAAGACATGGAAAGATTTTTGGCAGACGGAACAAAAAAATTGCTTTTAAAAGGGGAGATTCTCCTGACACCGGAGGCTGCCAGGGTTATAGCAGATGCGAAAATTGACTTAATCGGTGTAGAAAGCCAGACTGTGGGGGAGGGCCATACGCAGCCTGTGATACATGAGATTTTACTTTCTGTGGAAGTAGTAATACTGGAAGGACTGGTGTTAAAACAGGTGAAACCAGGACAGTATTTTCTTGCAGCGCAGCCCTTGAAATGGGAAGGACTGGACGGTTCTCCGGTAAGACCGGTGCTGATATCCGCAGATTAACCGGGATAAAGAATCAGACATGGGGTTTATGATATGCAGGAAACATATATGGAAGGACAGATTATTACAGACAAAAATTGATTAATCTTAATCTTATTGCATAGGAAATTCCTTTGGAATCCTATGCAATAAAAAACACATTTGCCGCGAAATTCTCTTTTATTGGCTCTTCTTTTTGGGATTTATCTGTGCCAGAATAATCGCTCCAAACATCAGGACACAGCCCAGTATTTCCCGTCCGGTCAGAGTCTGACCAAGGATAATCCAGCCCGCCAGAACAGAAACCACAGATTCCAGACTGAGTATCAGAGAGGCTATGGTAGGGTCTGTGCCGCGCTGTCCGATAATCTGAAAGGTGTATGCTACCCCGCAGGATAAAATCCCGGCATAGCAGATGGGCAGCCAGGCTGCAAAAATATCTGCCCAATGCGGTTCTTCAAAAGCAAACATCAGGACACTGGACAGAACTCCTGCAAAGAGGAACTGAATACAGGACAGCTTTGTACCGCTGACTTTTTCCGTAAAATGGTCCACCACCATAATATGAATCGCAAAGCAAATGGAACAGGTAAGAATCAGAAAGTCCCCTTTGCTTAAAGAAAAGCTGCCCTTCATACAGAGCAAATACAGTCCTATCAGAGCAATGGCAACGCTGATCCAGATTTTCATACCTGCCTTTCTTTTGAGGAAGATTCCCAGAATCGGCACAATAATAATATAAAGAGCTGTAATAAAACCTGCCTTTGCCACAGTCGTATAGGCGATTCCCACTTGCTGCAGAGTGGTGGAAACAAACATCATAAATCCGCATAAAAGTCCGCCGATAAGTAAGTCCCCGGGTCTGTCCAGAACCTTTTTTTCTTCCGTACCACCGGATTTTTCCACATTCTTTTTTCCGGAACGATTCAGAAAAATCACGCAGGGAATCAGGACAATTCCACCTAAAAGGCAACGAACCGCGTTAAAAGTATAGGGGCCTACATAGTCCATTCCCGCGCTTTGCGCCACAAAGGCAACGCCCCAGATAATTGCTGTAATAAAAAGCAGAATAAAGTTTTTTGAATGTTTTGCTGACATGATTTACTCCTTAAAAACAGAGGGTGTCGCACCAAACATATGGCAGAAAGCCTGTTGTTTTGTGCGGCACCCTTTTTGTTTATTTTATTCTCTTCTTTCCTTCGTAAAGCTTAGTCCAGTGATTTGTGATACTCCTGTAAGGATTTTAAAGTAGCAGTTTCTTTTGTAAGCACTGCCTTGATTCCCTTTGCACTTGCAAGTGCAGCAGAAATGGTTGTGATATAAGGTATTTTTTTGTTGATAGCTGTTTTTCGCAGGTAAGAGTCATCGTATTTGCTTTGTTTTCCGGCAGGTGTATTGACAATTAAATCAATCTGACCGTTTACCATAGCGTCATAGATGTTTGGACGTCCTTCCTGAAGTTTTTTCAGCATTTCACATTCCACACCATTTTCGTTGAAGTATTTTGCACAGCCTTCTGTGGAAACAATCTTAAATCCAAGCTCATGGAACTGTCTTGCAGCTTCTAAAGCGCCTGCACGGTCATTTTTGTTTACGCTGACTAAAGCAGTTCCACCAAGAGGCAGTTTTGCTCCGGCTGCTTCCTGTGCTTTGTAGTAAGCCATACCAAAGGATTCGCTCATGCCGAGCACTTCACCGGTAGAACGCATTTCCGGTCCCAGAAGAGGGTCAACCTCAGGGAACATATTAAATGGGAATACGGCTTCTTTTACACCGTAATATGGGTGCGCCTTTTCTTCAAAAGCTGTTACATCAGGACGTTCTCCTGTCAGTTTATAGGTCATAAGCTTTGTGGCAATGTTTGCCATGTTAATGTTACAGACCTTAGATACCAGCGGCACGGTACGGGAAGCGCGTGGATTTGCTTCCAGAACATAAACCTTGCCCTCACAGATAGCATACTGCATGTTCATCAGACCTACAACGCCCATTTCACATGCAATGGCAGTAGTATATTTGCGGATTAAAGCCTTGTTTTCTTCTGAAATTTCTACAGAAGGAATCACACAGGCAGAGTCACCGGAATGAATACCGGCCTGCTCAATGTGCTGCATAACAGTAGGAACAAACGCATGGGTACCATCAGAAATTGCGTCTGTTTCACATTCCAGGGCATTCTGCAGGAATTTGTCCATGAGAATCGGGCGTTCCGGAGTTACATCAATGGCAGCAGCCATATAGTTTCTCAGCATATTGTCGTCGTATACGACCTCCATACCGCGTCCGCCCAAAACATAAGAAGGACGAACCATCATCGGATAACCAATGCGATGTGCAATTTCCAGAGCTTCCTCCACATTTACAGCCATTCCTGATTCCGGCATTGGAATTTCCAGTTTGTGCATCATTTCGTTAAACAGGTCACGGTCTTCTGCCATATCAATAACAGCAGGAGAAGTACCCAGAATTTTAGCGCCTCTTCTTTCCAGCTCTGCTGCAATGTTAAGAGGAGTCTGACCGCCAAACTGTACGATAATGCCAAGAGGTTTTTCTTTGTTGTAAATAGACATAACGTCTTCTACTGTCAGAGGCTCAAAATACAGTTTATCAGAGGTATCATAGTCTGTGGAAACCGTTTCTGGATTACAGTTGACCATGATGGTTTCAAAGCCAAGTTCTCTTAAAGTAAAGGCTGCATGTACACAACAGTAGTCAAATTCGATACCCTGTCCGATACGGTTTGGACCACCGCCAAGCACCATAATTTTTCTGCCGTTGGATACCGGTGCTTTGTCTTCTCCGGTATAGGTAGAATAGTAGTAAGCAGTAGGCTCTTCTACACCGCTGACCGGTACTGCGTCCCAGCGTTCCTGCATACCGAGGGCTTCTCTGCGTTTGAATAATTCCCATTCATCAATTTCCAGAAGCTGTGCCAGATATTTATCAGAAAATCCGTCCTTTTTCGCCTGAATCAGCAGTTCGTCAGGAAGTTCCTGCCCTTTGTAGGAAAGAATTTCTTCTTCCTCATCAACCAGTTCTTTCATCTGCTCTAAGAACCACATTTTGATATAAGTCATTTTATGAAGCTCTTCCAGAGGAGCGCCTTTGCGAATCGCTTCGTATAAGATAAACTGTCTTTCGCTGGTTGGCTCTGCAAGCTTGAGATACAGTTCTTCCAGAGTCATTTCGTGGAGGTCTTTCATAAAGCCAAGGCCATAGCAGCCTCTTTCCAGAGAACGAATGGCTTTCTGAAGAGCTTCCTTGTAGTTTTTACCAATGGACATGACCTCGCCTACAGCCTTCATCTGTGTACCCAGCTTATCCTGGGAGCCTTTGAATTTTTCAAATGCCCAACGTGCAAATTTAATTACAACATAATCTCCGGAAGGTTTATATTTATCCAGAGTTCCTTCTTTCCAGTATGGAATTTCATCGAGAGTCAGTCCTGCTGCAAGAAGGGCAGATACATAAGCGATTGGGAATCCTGTTGCTTTACTTGCAAGAGCAGAGGAACGGGAGGTTCTCGGATTGATTTCAATAATTACCACACGGTCAGATACCGGGTCATGGGCAAACTGTACGTTTGTACCGCCGATAACACCTACAGATTCTACAATGGCATGCGCCTGTTTTTCCAGACGATCCTGCAGCTCCTGTGAAATGGTGAGCATTGGCGCAGAGCAGAAGGAATCTCCTGTATGGATACCAACCGGGTCAATATTTTCGATGAAGCAGACAGATACCTTGTTTCCTTTGGCATCACGCACAACCTCAACTTCCAGTTCTTCCCAGCCTAAAATAGATTCTTCTACCAGAACCTGGTTAATCATGGAAGCAGCAATACCTCTTGCAGCAACCTTCTTTAATTCTTCTTCATTATAAACGAGTCCGCCGCCGGTACCGCCCATGGTATAAGCCGGACGGATAACACAGGGATATCCCAGTTCTTTGGCAATGCTTACGGCTTCTTCTACAGAATAAGCCGGCGCACTTCTTGCCATTTCAACCCCTAATTCGTCCATGGCTTTTTTAAATTCAATACGGTCTTCACCGCGGCTGATGGCATCGACCTGAACACCGATAACCTCTACGTTATATTTGTCCAGTACGCCTGCATGGTAAAGCTCCTCACAGAGATTCAGACCGGACTGACCGCCCAGGTTCGGAAGAAGGGCATCTGGTCTTTCTTTTTCAATGATTTCTGTCAGACGATCTACATTTAAAGGCTCAATGTAAGTAACATCAGCAGTAGAAGGGTCTGTCATAATGGTGGCAGGGTTTGAATTTACCAGTACGATCTCATAACCCAGGCTTCTTAAAGCTTTACATGCCTGTGTACCGGAATAGTCAAATTCACATGCCTGTCCGATGATAATAGGACCGGAACCAATAATAAGAATTTTGTTTATATCGTTTCTCTTTGGCATAAAGAACCTCCATTTATATATGATTTTTACATATCGGGAAAATTAATCCAGTGACAGTATAACATAAGGAAAGTTTAGTTATCAAGATGAAATGAAGGATTCTCTCAGAAACTGTCGGAATTTCGCTTTACCGTACCAAACTTCTATGCTATAATTGACTAAAATCATTGGAAATACCAAGAATTTTCAAGAAAATTTCTAAAAACTACCGAAAAAGAAGGAGGTACGGGGAAATGATTGAAGTGAAAAATCTGACAAAATATTATAATTTTGCCGAAAGGCCTGCAGTGAAAAATGTAAATTTTCTGGCAAGAGAGGGAGAGGTTACGGTTCTTCTTGGACCAAACGGAGCCGGAAAATCCACTACCATCAAAAGTATTGTCAATCTTTTAAATTATCAGGGGGAAGTCAACATCTGCGGTTATCCGAATCACAGTCTGGAGGCAAAAAGAAGTTTTGGCTATGTGCCGGAGGTACCGATTCTCTATGACCTGCTTACTGTGGAAGAAAGCATCAATTTCATTGGTAAGGCATACCGTCTGCAAAATTACCGGGAAACCGCAGAAGCATATTTGGAACTTTTTGAACTAACGGCACAGAAGGATAAGCTGTCAAAGGAATTGAGCAAAGGTATGCGGCAGAAACTGAGCATGCTTCTGGCTCTTCTCATACAGCCCAAAGCCCTTCTGGTTGACGAGCCTATGGTAGGTCTGGATCCTGCGAGCATTGAGGCAGTCCTGCAGCTTTTTATTCGTTTGAAAGAGCAGGGAACCTCCGTATTAATCAGCACTCATATCATTGATGTGGTCAATGACATCTGGGATTGTGCCTACATTATGAAACAGGGAGAAATTGTACGTGAAATCCACAGAGGAGAAGAGGGCAGTGAAACTTTGAAACAGATATTCTTTGAAACAACTGCGGAGGGGAAAGCATGAATTCTTTGATGTATTTAACTTTTACCAAAATAAAAGGTATGATACGGAATCAGTTCCGCAGCATTACCTCCGGTCTGATAACTATTTTTACAGTGCTTCTATACGGCGGTCTGGTGATTATGGTATTTGCAGGTTCTAAAAGCTATGACCCGGAACTCATGGGGCTTGATGCCAATCTGGCTCTTATGGCCGGCATTGGAATGACAGCCCTTATTATGCTCACCGTTCTTTTGAACAGTCGGAAAGCCCTGGTGTATGACACGGACGCCTACTATCTTTTTGCAGGTCCTTACAACCGAAAACAGGTGAATTTTTACATTATGGGGCAGAGTATAGTCCATGCCCTCTTATATGCTTTGCTGGGTTGCTTTATGATGGCCATGTTTTCCATGGGAAACTTTTTTTCTGTTCCCTACTTTCTCCTTGCCCTTACTGCACTCTGGTTGGTGCTGTTTTTCTTCTTTTTGCTGACAGATTATATTTATATGTGGTCTTTGGTAGACAAGAAGTATGGAAAATGGCATTATGCAGTGGCAGGTCTGTTTTTCCTCTCTGTACTTATTGTACTTCTGCTCTCCGCAGCCCGTACAGAGTATGAAATCAAAGAAGGGCTTCTGGCATTTGTCCTGGGAGAAGAATTTTATTATGTTCCTTTTTTTGGCTGGGCGAAATGGGCGTTAAACTCCTTTCTCGCACAGGATTATCTTGCAATTCTCCCTGGAATGGGACTTTTACTTGCTTCGAATCTGGCTATTGTGGTATTCTTTTTACACTTTGACAAAAACATTGCAGAGCAGGCAGTACAGGACGCGGAAGCTGTCAGTGATTATGTCCGCAAGGCAAAAGCAAACGGCGGAGCCTCTGCCACAGCGGTACAAAAAGTAAAGCATGTAAAAGGAGAATTCCCGGAAGGCGCCCGGGCTATCTTCTTCAAAAATCTGCTGATTATGCGAAAAACCGGAAATTTTCTCAGAAAACAGGATATTATGATTCTGGTCATTTATTTTGTGGTCAGCTATGTGGCCGTGCCGGAGGGCAGGTTTTATATGTTCTGCTATATGCTGATTCTGTGGCTGTTCAGCCTGTTAAATGACAAGGAACTTTTGGGAGATTTAAAGAATTATCAGATTTATCTCATTCCGGAAAGTCCGCTGAAAAAGCTTATCTATGCAATTTTACCTGCATACATTAAGGTAGCGGTGATTATCAGCACTGCCATTGTATTTGCAGGCATATTAAACCGTATGTCCCTGCTTTCCATTCTGCAGTACCTGATTATGCTTTTAGGATACGGTATGATTTTCATTGCAGGAACCGTGCTTTCCGTACGAATTTTAAAGACCAGAAGCAATGTCATGCTGGAAAGTCTTCTGCGCATGCTGATTATTCTGGCATGTGCAGTACCTGCAACGATTATCGGTTTCCTGTGTTACCTGTTTTTCCAGGATCTCCATGTTACCATGCTGGTTATTTCTGCAGGAACACTGGTGTTGAATTTTCTTGTATCAGCGCTTGTTATTGTAGCTTGTCAGGGTATGATGAACGGAAGAGAATTATAATATAGAAAAATAGTAGGAGAAAAGACATGTTAGCAGCAAAAGAAGAGATTCGGATTGAACAGGCAGTGGTACATATTATGGATTCCTCTTTGGGAGTTCCTGTATTATCAGATACCCTTTTAGACTGTGGTTCTGATTTCGCGGATTTTCTGAAAGCCCACATTTTCAGAATCGATACCAGCGATGATATAAAAAACTGTACCTTTGAAGAAGATTCATCTATTTTCAGACTGATAGAGAAATGGACACCGGAAAGCTTTTTAGAAAATTCCCAGAAAATTGCCACAGAGCTGTATACCCTGATGAATCAGAACATTGAAATACCTGCGGCGGACTTGCTGGTAGTGGAATATTCTGTAGAAAAGCACCGCTATCTTGCCCTTTTAAAAATGAATTACAAAACCTCGTACACCCATCTGACCAATGCAGATCCTTGGGGAAATAACAATGACATTATTATGCAGAAGGCCATTTTACCGGGAGAAACTCAAAAGCTTTCAGAAGCAGCGCTCATAGATTTGTCTTCTCCTCAGTATGTGCGTCTGGTAGAGAAAAAGTATGAGGTAAATGGAGTAAAAACCAATTATTTTTCCAAAATGTTTTTAAAGTGTAAAGGCTCTCTGTCCTCTAAATCAAAGCTTGCGCTGGTAAGCAAGGCAGTGACTGAAGTGCAGAAAAAGTATTTTCATGAATCCGAGCAGTTTGAAGTGCAGATGGAAACCAAAAGCATTTTAAATGAGGAATTTACACAGCAGGGAGGTTTTACAGTGCCGGCTGTTGTGGATAAAATTTTTAAGGATCACCCGCAGATGAAGGAAGAGGTACAGGAAAAGCTGGAAAAGTACAATCTCACAGAGGCTACCGTAGAGCCTCAGAATCCTGCCACCACCAGAAAATTCACTGCCCAGCATTTAAAAACTGATACCGGCATTGAGTTGAAAATTCCCATGGAGGAGTATAACAACAAAGACCGTATTGAATTTATCACCAATCCGGACGGAACAATTTCTGTATTAATTAAAAATATAGGAAACATTGTGAGCAGATAAAATACAAATACATGTTGAGCTTCTGAAAAAAACATGCTATAATTACCTGTAATTGCCCCTTTAAAGTCGTTAAACATCAACGTTTTAATGGGAGAAAGAATCAAAAAAAGAGGTAACGAAAATGGAAAAAGAAAGAGAGAAATTTTCGTCCCGTCTTGGCTTTATCCTGATTTCTGCAGGATGTGCCATCGGACTGGGAAATGTGTGGAGATTTCCTTACATTACAGGTAAGTACGGCGGTGCGGCGTTTGTGCTGATTTATCTGTTTTTCCTGCTGGTTCTGGGTCTGCCTATTATGGTTATGGAATTTGCAGTGGGAAGAGCAAGCCAGAGAAGTATTGCCACCTCCTTTAATGTATTGGAAAAGGAGGGAAGTAAATGGCATATTTACCGGTACTTCGGCATGGCGGGAAATTATCTGTTAATGATGTTCTATACCACCATTGGTGGCTGGATGCTGTCCTATTTCTTTAAAATGGCAAAGGGAGAGTTCCAGGGACTGGATATTACAGGGGTAACCCAAACCTTTGATACTTTACGATCCGATGCCCCTACTATGATCTTCTGGATGCTGATGGTTGTTGTTCTGAGTTTTCTGGTATGCTCCATGGGACTGCAAAGTGGTGTAGAGCGTATTAACAAGATTATGATGGTAGTGCTTTTGCTTCTTATGGTAGTATTGGCAATCAATTCCTGCCTTTTGCCCGGAGCAGGAGAGGGTCTGAAGTTCTATCTGGTACCGGATTTTAACAAGCTGGTAGAAAACGGAATTTCCGAGGCAGTGTTTGCTGCTATGGGGCAGGCATTTTTTACCCTCAGTCTGGGCATCGGCGCACTGGCGATTTTCGGAAGCTACATAGGAAAAGAGAGAAAGCTTACAGGAGAAGCTGTCAATATCCTGGTGCTGGATACCACGGTGGCTTTAATCGCTGGTCTGATTATTTTTCCGGCATGCTTTGCCTTTGGTATCAATCCGGGAGAGGGACCGGGACTGGTTTTTGTCACCCTGCCCAATGTGTTTAATGAAATGCCCGGCGGAAGACTCTGGGGCGCTCTGTTCTTTCTGTTTATGACCTTTGCAGCCCTGTCTACCATTATTGCAGTTTTCCAGAATCTGATTTCCTTTGCACAGGATTTGTGGAACTGGAGTCTGAAAAAAGCTGTGCTGGTCAATGGAATCGCCGTGTTTGTTCTGTCCCTGCCCTGCATTTTCGGTATGACCATCTGGAGTGATTTCACAATCCTGGGAAAACAGATCATGGATTTTGAAGATTTCCTGGTAAGCAACAACATGCTGCCTCTGGGTTCTTTGGTATATCTGTTATTCTGTGTCAGCCGCTATGGCTGGGGCTGGGATAAGTTCCTGAAAGAGGCAAATACAGGAGAAGGGCTTTCCTTCCCCAAAAAGCTGAGAGTTTATCTGACTTTTGTGTTGCCTTTGGTGGTATTTTATATCTTTATCCAGGGATACTGGAGTCTTTTTCAGAATTTATAGAAAAAAGCAGCTTTTTCCGGCAGAGAAGTGTGTTCCTTTCATGCTTCTCTGCTTTTTTTCTCAGTTTTGGAAAAATTTCTTGAAATCACAGGACTTTATGGGTATACTTAAAACAAAGCGGTATCCTATACCGCGGCGGGAGAATCAAGAGATAAAGGAGCTTAAAAAATGAAGAGAATATTACTGAAATTAAGCGGTGAAGCACTTGCCGGACCGAAAAAGACCGGATTTGATGAAGCAACCGTTATGGAAGTTGCAAAGCAGGTAAAGGTGCTGACAGAGGAAGGTATTCAGGTAGGTATTGTCATTGGAGGAGGAAACTTCTGGAGAGGACGTACCAGCGAGAATATTGACCGCACAAAGGCAGATCAGATAGGTATGCTGGCAACCGTTATGAACTGCATTTATGTTTCAGAGATTTTCAGAGCAGCGGGTATGAAGACCAGCGTGCTGACCCCTTTTGAGTGCGGTTCTTTTACCAAGCTGTTTTCCAAAGACCGTGCAAATAAATACTTTGAAAGGGGTATGGTTGTCTTCATGGCAGGAGGAACCGGACACCCTTATTTTTCTACAGATACGGCCACTGTACTTCGGGCTGTTGAGATTGAGGCAGAAACTATTTTTCTGGCAAAAGCTGTAGACGGTGTATATGACAGTGATCCGAAAACAAATCCGGCTGCAAAGAAATACGATGAAGTCAGCATTCAGGAAGTCATTGATAAAAAACTGGCTGTTGTAGATATGACAGCATCTATTTTATGCATGGAAAATAAAATGCCCATGCTGGTCTTTGGCTTAAATGAGGAAAACAGCATTGTAAATACTGCTCACGGCAATTTTACAGGCACAAAAGTTCTGGTATAGAACTTGCATAGACAGAATAATTTCAGGAGGATTAAAAGATGGCAGACGAAAGAATACAGGTATATGAAAACAAAATGACAAAAACACTGGAAGGACTGACAAAAGAGCTGGTAACAATCCGTGCAGGACGTGCCAATCCGCATATTCTGGATAAGCTGACCGTAGACTATTACGGAACGCCAACTCCCCTTCAGCAGGTAGCAAACATTACGGTTCCGGAAGCCCGTATGATTCAGATTCAGCCATGGGAAGCATCTCTGATTAAAGAAATCAGCAAAGCAATTATGGCATCTGACCTGGGATTAAATCCAAACAGCGACGGAAAGATTATCCGTCTGGTATTACCGGAACTTACAGAAGAACGCAGAAAAGAACTGGTAAAGGACGTTAAGAAAAAAGGAGAGGCTGCAAAGGTAGCTGTCCGCAATGTCCGCAGAGATGCCAACGATGCCTTTAAAAAGCTGGCAAAACAGGACGTATCTGAAGACGAAATCAAAGAGCTGGAAGAAAAAATCCAGAAGGTTACAGATAAATTTGTAAAAGAAATTGACAAAGCAGTAGAAGAAAAATCCAAAGAAATTCTGACTGTATAGAACAAGGAAGGGTTTGTCACACAAAACAGCAATCAGAAATCCCTATGCTTTTGTGTGACAGCCCCTTTTATGCGTAGGAGGAAAAATCATGAAGGTTCCCAATCATGTGGCCATTATTTTAGACGGCAACGGACGCTGGGCAAAGGCAAAGGGCATGCCCAGAACCTATGGGCATATCAAGGGCTGCGAAAATCTGGAAAAAATCTGCAGCATTGCCAAGGAACTGGGAGTAAAATATCTTACTGTATACGCTTTTTCCACGGAAAACTGGAAACGCTCCAAGGAAGAAGTAGATGGATTGATGAAACTGTTTCGCAATTATATGAAAAAATGCATCAAAATTTCTGCGGAGAACAAAATGCGGGTGAAGGTAATTGGCGACCCAACCGCTTTTGACAAAGATTTGCAGCAAAAAATCCGGGAGTTAGAAGAATATTCCAGCCAATACGACGAACTGCACTTTCAGATTGCCCTGAACTATGGAAGCAGAGATGAAATCAGAAGAGCTATGCAGCACATGGCAGAAGATGTGAAAAAAGGCATACTTTTGCCGGAAACAATTACAGAGGATACGGTTTCCTCTTATCTGGATACCGGCGGTCTTCCTGACCCGGATCTTTTAATCCGTACCAGTGGAGAGGAACGCCTTTCTAATTTCCTTATGTGGCAGCTTGCCTATACGGAATTTTATTTTACTGACGTGCCGTGGCCGGATTTTGACAAACCGGAATTTGAAAAGGCCATTGATAAATTCAATCACAGAGAACGCAGGTACGGCGGTGTAAAGGAGGAATCACATGTTTAAAACAAGACTTTTAAGCGGCATTGTTCTGGTTATCATTGCCGTACTGTCTGTTGCGGCAGGAGGACCTGTGCTGTTTGCAGTGCTTCTGGGTATTTCCCTGGTTGGAGTAAACGAACTTTACCGCGCCATGGAAGTACATCAAAAAGGATTCGGTCCTCTGGAAATCGCAGGCTATGCAGGTACAATCCTGTACTATATTTCTCTTTTGTGGAACAGAACAGAAGATTTATCCGTTATGCTCATTCTCTTCACTCTGGTGCTGATTATGGGGGTGTATGTTTTTTATTATCCCAGATATCGGGCAGAGCAGATTATGGCAGCGCTTTTCGGTGTGATTTATGTGGCAGTTATGCTGTCTTATATTTACAAAACCAGAAATCTGGAAGGCGGCGCATGGCTGGTAGGACTGATTTTCTTAAGTTCCTGGGGAAGTGATACCTGTGCTTACTGCGTGGGAATGCTCATTGGAAAACATAAAATGGCGCCGGTATTAAGCCCGAAAAAATCTGTGGAAGGCGGCGTAGGCGGTGTCCTAGGCGCAGCCCTGTTAGGCGCTTTATATGCCTTTGCCATTACAGGCGTAAACCCGACTGATGGACACACACCTGTGATGTATGCCATTATCTGTGCCATTGGCGCATTGATTTCCATGGTAGGAGATCTGGCAGCATCTGCCATTAAAAGGAACAAAGAAATCAAAGACTACGGAACACTCATTCCGGGACACGGCGGTATATTAGACCGTTTTGACAGTGTGCTTTTCACTGCGCCGTTTATCTATTTCCTGGCGAGTGTGCTGATATAGAGATAGTATAAAGAGGAATTTGTTATGAAAAAAATTGTAATTTTAGGCTCTACAGGTTCTATCGGAACACAGACGCTGGATATTGTGAGTAAAAACGAAGATTTACAGGTAGTAGGAATTTCTGCCGGCCAAAACATTTCCATGCTGGAAGAGCAGATTCGCCTCTTTCAGCCGCGACTTGCAGCCGTGGGTGACGAAGAAAAGGCAAAAGAGCTGAGGGAAAGAGTCCGCGATACCAACTGCCGGGTAGTCGGCGGTATGGAAGGACTCTTAGAGCTTGCGGTTATGGAAGAAGCAGAAATACTGGTTACTGCCATTGTCGGCATGATTGGAATCCGTCCCACCATGGAAGCCATAAAAGCAGGAAAAGACATTGCCCTGGCAAATAAAGAAACCCTGGTTACAGCAGGGCATCTCATCATGCCCCTGGCAAAGGAATATGGGGTAGAAATCCTGCCTGTGGACAGTGAACACAGCGCTATTTTCCAGTGCTTAAACGGAGAGAAAGAAAAGACCATTGACAAACTTTTGATTACTGCTTCCGGCGGTCCTTTCCGAGGAAGAAAACGTGCAGATTTGGAAAACATACAGGTGGAGGATGCCTTAAAGCACCCCAACTGGGCTATGGGGCAGAAGATTACCATTGATTCGGCAACCTTGGTAAATAAGGGTCTGGAGGTCATGGAAGCCAAATGGCTCTTTGGGGTGGATTTAGACCATATCCAGGTAGTCGTACAGCCCCAAAGTGTGATTCATTCCATGATACAGTTCACAGATGGCAGCATTATGGCGCAGCTTGGCACACCAGATATGCGGCTTCCCATACAGTATGCCCTGTACAGGGGAGCGCGCAGATATCTGGACGGGGAAAGGCTGGATTTTGCTGCACTTGGCTCTATCACCTTTGAGAATCCGGATATGGAAACCTTTAAAGGACTTCCTCTTGCTATAGAGGCCGCAAAAAGGGGCGGTTCCATGCCTACGGTGTTTAATGCCGCAAATGAAAAAGCAGTGGCATTATTCCTACAGAGAAAAATCCAGTTTCTGGATATTTATACCATTATTGAGGAAGCTATGGAAAACCATCAGGTGATTTCCAATCCTGCCGTAGAAGATATACTGAAGATTGAACAAGACGTATACGACAGAATTGAAAGCAGGTGGTAGGTTGAAGATTTTAATTGCGATTATTGTTTTTTCTGTTATTATTCTCTTTCATGAACTGGGGCATTTTCTTCTGGCAAAGAAAAACGGAATTAAGGTTCTGGAATTTTCTCTTGGTATGGGACCAAGACTTTTATCCACAGAAAAGGGAGAAACACGATATTCTCTAAAGCTCTTTCCCATTGGCGGCTCCTGTATGATGGCGGGAGAGGACGATGATGATACCAGCGAAGGTTCTTTTAACAATGCCTCTGTCTGGGCAAGGATTTCTGTGGTAGCGGCAGGACCCATATTCAACTTTCTTCTTGCCTTCCTTTTTGCCATGATTATTACCAGTGTAATGGGGTATGACCCGCCGGAGGTTTTAAAGGTTACAGAAGGATCTCCTGCCTGGGAAGCAGGCCTCCGAGAGGGAGATTTAATTACAGAGTTTCAGGGAAAAAAGATTGTGGTTGGAAGAGATTTGGACTCCTATATGACCCTTCATGGGCTTCAGGACGAACAGATTTCTCTTACCTATAAGCGGAACAAGGAGGAGCATGACATTACCTTTCGCGCGGACAGCGAAACAAGGTATATGCTGGGCTTTCACTATGCAGCAGAGGGAAAACCTGAAATTCTTCAGGTTATGCTGAATAGCTCCATGCAGAAGGCAGGAGTGCAGGCAGGAGATATTATCCGGGAAATAAACGGTGTTAAAATAGAAGACAGCCAGGAACTGATGAGTTATCTAAAGGAACACCCTCTGGATGGCGAAAAGGTCAGCCTGGGAATTGAACGAAACGGAAAGGTGGAAACCATTGCCGCCAAACCGCAGATGACAAAGCAGATTGATTCTGGATTTGTATATAATATTTATCGGGAAAAGACCAACTTCCTGGGAGTTCTTCGCTACAGCGTCACAGAGGTGCGCTACTGGATTTCCACTACTGTTGAGAGTCTGGCTATGCTTATAAAAGGGCAATTTACGGTAAATGACCTTTCCGGTCCTGTGGGAATTATTGAAGTTATCGGAGATTCCTATGAAGAAGCAAAGACAGGCGGTGCAGTAATGGTATCCATGCAGATGCTGTACTGGGCAATTTTGCTGTCCGCAAACCTGGGAGTTATGAACCTTCTTCCCATTCCGGCTCTGGACGGCGGCAGGCTGGTCTTTTTGCTTATTGAAGCTGTACGTAAGAAAAGGCTGAATCCCAATGTAGAAGGCATGATACATTTTGCAGGCTTTATGCTGCTCATGCTGCTTATGGTCTTTGTTATGTTTAATGATTTCAGGAGATTGTAAGAAACAGAAGAATTATGAATAAGATTTTAATGTATATACTGGCGGCAGGAGTGCTTTTGGGCGGCATTGACCAGCTTTCAGGGAATAAGCGGGGATATGGGAAATGTCTGGAGGAGGGCTTTATGCTCATGGGGCCTACCGCGCTGTCCATGGTGGGCATGCTGTGTCTGATTCCTCTGATTTCTGCAGGCTTTCGCAGCTTTATTGTCCCGTTTTTTTCTCTTACCGGTGCAGACCCTTCTGTACTTGGAGGACTGCTTGCCATTGATATGGGCGGTTATCAGCTTGCAAAGGATCTGGCAGAAAATCCTGTTGTGGGAAGCTACGCCGGAGTGCTGATTTCTGCTACCTTTGGCTGTACCCTGGTTTTTACCATTCCCGTAGGGATGGAAATTGTGGAAGAAAAGGACAGAGGAGCCTTTGCAAAGGGTATTCTTACCGGGCTTGCCGCGCTTCCGGCAGGACTTTTGGCAGGCGGGCTTTTATGTGGGCTTTCCTTTTTGGAAGTGTTTTGGAACAGTATGCCAATTTTTATTCTGTCCCTTTTGCTTGGTCTTGGATTGAAATTTTTCCCGGACGGTATGATGACAGGTTTTCGGATTTTTGCAAAAGGTATGAAGCTTTTGATTACACTTGGTCTTCTCTTAGGTGCTTTGTCCTATTTTTTGAAGCAAAATTTGATACCAGGGCTTGCACCTATTGAAGATGCTTTGGCAGTTGTGGCTTCCATTGGCATTACCATGCTTGGCAGTCTTCCGCTGGCAGAATTTTTAAGACGTCTTATGCGTAAGCCCTTCCGAAAGCTGGGTCATCGCTTCGGCTTGAATGAAACCAGTGTGTCCGGATTAATGATTGGCATGGTAAGCCCTATTCCGCAGCTTACCTCCATGAAGGATATGGATTCTGTGGGAAAAGTGGCGAATACTGCTTTTTCCGTAAGCGCTGCATCGGCGTTGGCAGCCCACGCAGGTTTTACACTCAGTGTGGAACCCAATATAGTGGGGGCACTTCTGACAGCGAAAGTGACAGGTGCATTGGCTGCACTTGCGGCTGTATTGCTTCTGCAGAAGAAAAAAGAAGTAAAGAAACGATAAAACATGGAATACCATTCTTTGCAAAGCTCCTGAGTGGCTGAAGTAAAGAATGGTATTCCGTTTTTAGTTTTTTGCTTTTGAAGTTCCTGCAGGGGTGTTTTTTAAACAAGTTCGGCGATTCTGGTAACACCTACATAGATATCCTGAATTTCATACCAGGTAGGGTAGTCAACAACTCCCGTAGCCGGAAGCCCGAAAATTCGCTGAAATTCCCGTACCGCATTTTGGGTAGCCTCTCCGTAAATGCCGTCTGCGTTCACAGAGGGAAGGGCTGGATAGGATTTACTGATAGCATTTAGCTGCTCCTGTATCTGACGAACCTTGCTGCCGGAAGAACCGATATCTAAGGGCTGCCCAGGCCAGGAGGCAGGAATACCTGAAATTTCCTCTGCGGCATTGATATACATGTTGTCCCCGTAGAAATTCCGCAGGATTTCAATAGCAGAGTAGCCCTGATCCCCCAGGTATTTGGATCCCCATTGTGTCATCCAATTTGGGCACTGCACCCTTTCCCCGTCGCAATACTGGGTAAGAATCGGCTGACGCACTCCGGGGCGGGAAAGATAATTGTCAAAAAGCTCATCGACTACTTCAGAAATACTTTCAAAGACGTTGCGTCCGTGTATCCATTTGTGATCAAAGGCAGTAGAGGAGGTAATGGTAAAGTCGTATCCCTTGTTCCGGTACCACTCTGTGTAAACCCGGTTCAAGGTAAAGGACATAATTGCCAGCACATTTGCCCGTATAGTATCTTTCGGCCAGGTGGCATAAATTTCACTGCTTGCAACATTTTTAATATAGTCACGATACCGAACATAATAATCCTTTGCTGATGGATTGGTTGGAACTCCGTCGTGTACCACCACATATTCCGGAACGACTACCCGGCTCAATACGATTTCTCCGGAAGTGTTCATAGGCTTAATTTCTTCTTCCGGGATTTTGGGTGGGTATTCTCCATAAAGGGTATGCGCAGGAATGACAATATCTTCAAAGGAATTTTCCGGTGTAGAGGGATTCATCACAGCCCTCTGGACAGCGGTAGACTCCGGCAGGATTTCCGCTCCGGAAATATCCAGATTTTCAAAGCCATCTCTGGAAATTCGGATAGTATATTCCGAATAAGGCTGATACTCCGATGGCGCCATGCTATATTCCAGAGGTGGAGCAGGAAGTGTCAGTTCTGGAATCATACCGCTCGCATCGGTTTTCACCTCTTCAATCACAGAATTCGGTTCCCCGGAATAGGAAATGGTAACCGTGGCGTCTTCAATGGGCTGATTTCTAAGCGCAGATACTACGTAAAGACGGAGCTTTCCCTCATCTGTTTCTTCTGTCTGTGCTGCTTTTAAGGGAGGTATATACATAATAAGACCTCAGTTTTTTCATTGCTTTAGTATATGCAGGAAAAAATATCCGGATAAAAAGATTGGAAAAAAATCCATAATTTGTTGAAATTTTCTCCAATTCGCGATAGAATAGCAATAGATGTTATGCAAAAGCAATAAGCAAGACAGAAATGAGTAGGAGATAAGCTGTCAGATAGAAAGGGAATCCCTTTTTTCTGGACAGCTTTTTTATTCCGCAGGAGGTACAGGATATGGCAAAATATGTAATGGCATTGGACGCAGGAACCACCAGTAACCGATGCATTCTGTTTAACAGAAAAGGAGAAATTGTAAGCTTTGCCCAAAAAGAATTTACACAGTATTTTCCAAAACCGGGCTGGGTGGAGCATGATGCAAATGAAATCTGGTCCAATCAGCTTGGGGTAGCAGTGGAAGCAATGCAAAAAGCAGGGGCCGAGGCCGAAGATATTTCTGCTATCGGCATTACCAATCAGAGAGAAACGGCTGTCGTGTGGGACAAAAATACAGGAGAACCCATATATCATGCCATTGTATGGCAATGCAGAAGGACCTCAGAATACTGTGATTCCCTGAAAGAAAAAGGGTTGACGGATGTTTTTCGTAAAAAAACAGGGCTGATTATTGACGCCTATTTTTCCGGAACAAAAGTGAAATGGATTTTGGACCATGTCAAAGGAGCCAGAGAAAAAGCTGAAAAAGGCGAGCTTCTTTTCGGAACCATTGAAACATGGCTGATCTGGAAAATGACAAAAGGAACTGTACATGTAACTGATTATTCCAATGCCTCCAGAACTCTGCTTTATAATATCAATACGCTGGAATGGGATAAGGACATTTTAAAGGAGCTGGATATCCCTGAATCCATGCTGCCAGATGTGAAGCCCTCCAGCTGTATTTACGGCGTAACAGACAGCAGCTTTTTCGGAGGAGAAATTCCCATTGGAGGGGCAGCAGGCGATCAGCAGTCCGCACTTTTCGGTCAGGCGTGCTTCTCTAAAGGAGATGCCAAAAATACTTACGGAACCGGCTGCTTTCTCTTAATGAACACAGGAGAAAAACCGGTCTTTTCCGAAAATGGTCTGGTAACTACCATTGCCTGGGGCTTAGACGGAAAAGTCAATTATGCCTTAGAGGGTTCTGTATTTGTAGCAGGAGCAGTAATACAGTGGCTCAGAGATGAACTGCGGCTAATTGATTCTGCCGAGGATTCGGAATATATGGCACGAAAGGTAAAAGACACCAACGGCTGTTATGTAGTTCCTGCTTTTACCGGACTTGGGGCACCCTACTGGGATCAGTACGCAAGAGGAACTATTGTGGGCCTCACAAGAGGGGTAAATAAATGTCATATTATCCGTGCTTCCCTGGAATCTCTGGCCTACCAGGTTCATGATGTGATTGAAGCCATGCAGGCAGATTCCGGTATGGAACTCAATGCCCTGCGTGTGGATGGAGGCGCCAGCGCCAACAATTTCCTGATGCAGGCGCAGGCAGATATGATACAGGTTCCAGTAAAGCGTCCGGTCTGTGTGGAAACTACGGCAATGGGGGCTGCCTATCTGGCAGGTCTTGCGGTAGGATACTGGCACAGCAAAGAAGAAATTATGGAAAACTGGAGTGTGGACCAGGTGTTTGTACCGGAAATTACAAAAGAAGAGCGGGATAGAAAATCAAGAGGCTGGAAGAAAGCCGTAAAATGCGCTTACGGCTGGGCAAGAGAGGAATAGAAAACAGAAAGAAGATGACACCATGTTTGGAGAAAACCATGCACATATTTTTATGAATGCCAGAAACTACCGGGAGGCAGTCAGACAGCAGGAAAATGGAGTAGACGAGGAGGTTATTCATCGCCATTTTAAAGCGTATCAGGACAAAGGAATTTCCTTTGTCCGGGACGGAGGCGATTTTCTCCACGTTTCCCAGAAGGCAAAGGAATTGTCAGGTTCCTATGGAATTGATTACCGAACCCCTGCCTTTGCCATTCATCATAACGGACACTACGGCAAAATCGTAGGAAGGGGCTTTGATACCTTAAAGGAATATGCAACATTAGTAAGAGAAGTGAAAGCCTGCGGCGGCGATTTCATAAAAATTATGACCACCGGTATCATGGATTTTGATACAGACGGTTCTGTAACAGAATCTGCCCTTCCTTTTTCGGAAGTAAAAGAAATGGTACATATTGCTCATGAGGAGGGATTTTCTGTTATGTCCCACACCAATGGAGCCAGAGCGGTAGCGGAGGCTGTCCGAGCCGGAGTTGACAGCATTGAGCATGGAAATTATGTAGACGAAGAAGCCTTACAGCTTATGGCAGAATCCGATGTGGTGTGGGTGCCTACGATTACTGTGGTAAAGAATCTTATAGGCTGCGGCAGATTTTCGGATAAAGTCCTTGAGCATATCAGGGCTGTGGGAAGCCAAAATATCCGCAGAGGCTTTGAACTTGGGGTACATATGGCTCTTGGAAGCGATGCCGGAGCTTATCGGGTGTATCACGGTCAGGGACTTTTGGACGAATGGGGCTGTTTCCGGGAAATTCTGGGAGATACCGAAGAGGTAAGACAACATCTTTTCGATGGAGAAGCCAGAATACGCCGAAAATTTCAGAGGCTCTGACTTTACAACCTCTGGATACAGGGAAATATGGGGTGTTCTATTTTTCTCATACAAAAGGGGAACTTTTCCCAGGTTCCCCTTTGATAGCCACACAGAAGACAAATAGCTTCCAATCCGCATACGGTATTGCTCCAGCCTCCAACTGAGAAACTGTAAAGGTATATAAATTTTTTCATTTTCCCTCTTGACTTTACACTTACTGTAGCCTTTATGATACAGAAAACAACAAGGGAGAAGAAAGTACAATGAACATTATTTTAAGACCTTTTCAAAAAGACGACATTCCTGCTTTGGAATCCATTATCCGAAAAACCTGGAAATATGATGAGCTTTGCAGTCCTAAAACAGCCGCTCTTCTGGCAAAGGTTTTTCTATCAAGCTGCCTGACCAATTATACTTTTTCACAGGTGGCTGTTTTAGGAAACAGACCTGTAGGCATCCTTCTTGGCAATTATAAACCAGAGCATCACTGCCCTTTTATATGTCGTTTTAGACAGGCAACAGCCCTGATACAGCTTTATCTGCATAAGGAGGGAAGAAAAACCATGAGAATTTTCCAGAGTGTATCCGGTATGGATAAAAAATTACTGGAAGAAACTCATAAAACATATCCTGCAGAACTGGCGCTTTTTGCAGTGGATCCGGTCTGCAGAGGAAAAGGAGTTGGAAAACAGCTTTTTCAGAAATTCCTCTGTTACATGCAGAAAAAGAAGGCAGATTCTTTTTATTTGTACACAGATACAAGCTGTAATTACGGCTTTTATGAGCATCAGGGAATGACCAGAAGAGGAGAGCAGAAAAAAACCTTTCTCATAGAAGGCCAGAAAGCAGATATGTGCTTTTTCCTGTATGATTTTCAAATGACGGAAGATGCGGTGAAGACTCCGGCAATTTGACATTTCTTTTAAAATCCGGTTATAATAACTGCATAAAAACAAGCAGGAGGTAACCTCATGAAGAAAAGAGAGTCCTTTCTTTTAAAGGGACATATTTGTTACAGTAATGAACAGGGAAAGCTTCTTGTAAAACCGGACAGCTACGCCGTATGCCGGGAGGGAATCTGCCAGGGTGTTTTTAAAGAAATTCCGGAAGCGTTTGCAGACCTTCCCATAAGGGATACCGGAGATTGTCTTGTTATTCCCGGACTTACAGATCTTCACACCCATGCACCTCAGTATCCCTTCCGGGGACTCGGAATGGATTTGGAATTGCTGGACTGGTTAAATATCCATACATTTCCGGAAGAAGCCAGATATAAAGATGCCGAATATGCCCAAAGAGCCTATGCTATGTATGTGGAGGACCTGAAACAAAGCGCTGTAACAAGAGCTGTGATTTTTGCTACGCTGCATGTGGAGGCCACAGAGATTTTGATGGACTTGCTGGAATCGTCCGGTCTGGAAACCTATGTGGGAAAGGTGAATATGGACCGAAACGGAGGCACAGAACTTCAGGAGGAGAGTGCTCAGACCTCAGCCAGAGAAACCAGACGCTGGCTGAAGGAAATTGAGGGCAGCTATATCCACACCAGGCCTATTTTGACACCCCGGTTTATTCCCTCTTGCAGCGACTCGCTGATGAAAGAATTAAAAAAAATCCAGGAGGAATATCATCTGCCTCTGCAATCCCATTTGTCAGAAAATCCTCAGGAGGTTGCCTGGGTAAAAGAGCTTTGTCCAAATGCCGCTTCCTACAGCGATGCTTATTTTCAGGCAGGGCTTTTTGGAGGCAGTGAACCTGCAATTATGGCTCATTGCATCTGGGTTGATGATGAGGAAATTGCACTGATGAAGCAGCAGGGGATTTATGTGGCACACTGTCCCCAGTCCAATGCCAATCTGGCCTCCGGCATTGCACCTATACGAAAATTTCTGGAAAAAGGAGTTCGCGTAGGGCTTGGAAGTGATATGGCAGCCGGAAGCACTCCTTCTATTTTACGGGCAATTAGGCGTTTGCGAAACGCCACAAGCCGCATAAATACGGCATTTTTTAACTAC